>Ga0256829_1000067_pt1 | contig 136660 bp, 113 predicted proteins | sample 131447metaG_FD_185979 | JGI IMG/M metagenome (GOLD analysis project Ga0256829, IMG submission 185979) | Hydrothermal vent microbial communities from Lau Basin, Pacific Ocean - 131-447 | ecosystem: Environmental > Aquatic > Marine > Hydrothermal vents | place: Pacific Ocean: Lau Basin... | reverse complement strand
GTTCTATTTGCCCCTTGTGCAAATCGTAGAAGCATTATCCCGTATTCAGAACAATGAAGCTGTGGTGAGAGGAACTATTCAAACAACCTTTAGCCACACGCCATTTTCAGAGTTGAAGCGCTTAGGCTTATCCGATGAACAAGCAAATGAATATCGAAGCGCTCAGCCTAACGCATCGGGTATGTTGGTTGTTGACAGTATTATCCCTCGCTCACCTGCCAGTGAGTTCTTAGAAGTGGGCGATATCCTCCTAACGGTAAACAATGACAAGATCACTGACTTTCTTACCTACGAAACCCTTCTTGGCAACCATGTTGGTGGCAGTATAGCCGTAACTGTGCTGCGTCACTCCGAAGTTTTGCAGGGCGATATTGCTGTTGATGACTTGATTAGTTTTAATCCCGTAAAATTATTTCAGTTTGACGACAGTACGTTTCATACCCTTTCTTATCAGCAAGCACGACATTTTAACCGTCCAGTTGCAGGCGTCTACGTTGCTAACGCCTCTTCGGAGTTCTCAAAAGCGGGCGTGGGATCAGGTACGCTGATGGTGAGTTTAGATGGCGTGACATTAAACTCAGTAGAAGACTTTCAAGCAGAATTGGCGACTAAGCCTGATGGAAGCGAAATGAGCATTCGCTATTTCTCGTTGCGAGATCCAAAGCAAACACACTATGCCTCAGTAAGAAAAGACGGTAAGTGGTTCGCGCAAAGAGAATGTCGCAAAAATGACCAAGACGGTTTGTGGACCTGTGAATTTCTCAATGGCACGGTTGAGGCTTTAGCCGAGCAGGCATCTGAACCGCATCAGATAAAGTTTTCCTTCGATGAAGAGTGGGAAATTGCAAAATCATTGGTAAAAGTGCAGTTTTTTAGACCATTTTCCACTCAGGGTATTTCTGGTGTTGGGCATGCTTCAGGAACGGGGCTAATTATCGACAAAGAAAAAGGTTGGGTTATCGTCGACAAGTCATCAGTGTCTAGCATACTAGGTGACGTGGAGGTTATTTTTAACAACCGGCTTAAAGTAGAGGGAGAAGTCGTGTTTATTCACCCTCTACATAACCTTGCCATAGTGAGCTATCCCACTGAACAAATAGATTCAGATTTCATTGCGCAAGCAGTTATTAGTGACAAACCAGTAGAGATAGGTGAACAAATCATACAGGTGGGCTTGGATTACGATGGTCGATTCGAAACAAGAGAAAGCTATATCGAAACCACCTATGAGTTATGGCTAAACCGCTTTAACGTGCCTCAGTTTATCGATCAAAATATTGATGTTGTTCATATTGCCGAAGCCAACTACGACATTGAAGGTGCAATTATCAACGAAGACGAGGAAGTGATTGGCCTGTGGTCTTCATTTAAACATGCGGACGAAGAAGGGAGTGGATCCACATACAGTGCAGCGGGTATTCCCGCTGATCTTATTCGAGAAACTATTGCGCTTGCCGAAACACAAGCGCCTTTATACAGTTTAGATTTAACCATGACTTATATCGCTCCCTACGAAGCGATCCAATTGGGAATTCCTGACATTTGGCTTAACAAGATACTTGAAAGCGACAAGGACAACCAAAAAGTCGTTTATGTGGTAAATGCACCATACACAGAGGAAGAAACCTCAGGTATTCGACGGGGTGATGTTGTGCTTGCCGTTGATGACGTGCCGGTATCTACGTTCCGCGCTATCGAACAGCTTTCTCAAAAGCCAATGGTGACCGTATCTGTGCTAAGGGAGCGAGACATCCTCTCTGTAGAAGTGGCAACCTCGGCACTTACTGGGATAGACATTGACCGTGTGCTTTACTGGTCTGGAATGCGTCTGCACGAACCTCACAGAATGGCCATGCTTCAACGAGGCATTGCTAATCAAGGGGTCTATAGTGCGAGCTATCAGTATGGTTCTCCCGCAGAGCGTTTCAGTATATATGCGACCAATCGAGTCGTAGAGATTGACGGTAAGCCGGTGAATAATCTCGATGATTTTATTGCTTTGGTTAAAAATCGAAATCACCGTGAAGCCATTACGCTGAAACTACTCGATTTGAATAATAAGCCCATGGTTAAAACAATGAAATTGGATTATCGCTATTGGCCATTTTACGAAATGAAGTACGAGAATGGTGAGTGGCGCAAGATTAATTACCCTGTCGCGCTGTACTAAGTTTTATCGCTTCAGATATTAGTAATTTTTTTTCATTTCTCTGAGATATTTTTCCCACTATCTGCACTACACTTTAAAGAGTGTAGTCAGATAGATGCGGCGTCAATAACAACAGAATGTTTCCTGTTGTCTCTGATTTTGTTCCAAGATTCATCTTCTTTATAGCGTTTATTCATCTTTTAGATGATAACAGTTGTTTTTCTCATCAAAACTTGTGGTAGTAATATTACTACTTATCGTATTCCAGTTTGATTGGTAGAGGATTGCCATGATTATATTTGCCTTTCCTAGTCAGTTCTTGATAAAGCACTTTGGATTTCGTCAAGGATCATATTTTTTGCTGGCTGTATGTTTTGTCACTCTTGTATGTCAGCTCTTGTCGCCACATTTTTCCTTATCACTATTGTTTGCCTATTTGTTGGTCAGTTACGTTGTAACCATAATGAATGGCATTAGCGACTACGAACACGAAGTTTCTACCCTTCTAGATGGTAGTGCTAAAGGGGTGGGGGTATTTCCTAAATCTACCTCATTCATCGCACTGGAATTACCTTCTATTTACAGCTTCATCAAATCTCAATCTCGCTCGCTTAATAAATTGGAAGAGAAAGCATCAGAAATTGGTTTTTCCTCGGAGCAAGTGATTCAATCTGCCGCGCAGGTGTCTGAGAATGTGACTCATCAATCAGAAGCTACAACAATAACGGCGGCGGCTATATCTGAAATGACAGTGTCGTTAGAGCAGGTGGTGAGTAATATTCAGCGGGTCAATCAAAATGCGATTACCGCGAAGAACAACGCACAAGCGGGTAGTCGCACCATTATCGATTTATCTAAAGAGTTCGAGGTGGTGTACCAAGACGTAGAGCAAACTCAGCAGGCCATGGGGGTGTTGGGTCGATATTCAGATGAAATGTTGACGCTCACGGCATCAATTCAAAGCATTGCAGAGCAAACTAATTTACTGGCGTTGAATGCGTCGATTGAAGCGGCGCGTGCGGGTGATGCAGGTCGCGGATTTGCGGTTGTAGCTGATGAAGTAAGAAAACTGGCAGACGATAGCCGTATATGTGCAGAAACTATTGGTTCAAGTATTAACTCGGTTAATGAGCAGCGACAGCACGTAATCTCTAGTTTGAATATGGTTATTGAGCATGCAAATGATTGTCATGAGCGGGCGATGTCAGCAACTGGGCTACTTGAAGGTATTCATCAAGAGTCTGAACAAGTTCAGCAACAAATCATGGAAATTTCTACCAATACTGAACAGCAACAACAAGCAACGGCTGAAATATCTAATAGTATTGAAAAGGTGGCGGGAAGGGCTGCGGCTAACGCATCAATCGCCAATGAAACCAACGAGGTTGCGAATTATTTACGCACTATCTCCGCGTAGTTCAGAGTATTTTAAGGGGAACAGGTATGATTTATGGACTCTATGGTGTGCTGGCAATGGTTGGCGTCATTTTGTTTTTTTCGCGTAAGTCTACGCTAAAGCGTGTGCAAGTTGAGACCGTAGCAAGCCTCACGAGCCTACATAGGTTGATTGGTTTTGTGCAAAAGCACAGAGGAATGACAGCCAACTTTCTACAAGGCAACAAAAGTGTGCTCAACGCACTAAAAGATATTCGTAAAGAGGTAGCAACGCTTCGCCAATCACTTTCACATAGTGCTGCGCTAACAGTAATGCGTCGGTGGCAAGAGTTTGAAAAAGCATGGCCGGTGTTAGAAAAGGAATGCGAGACCATGACGCCCTCAGAGAGCTTCAGTGCTCACAAGGCGTTAATAGAGAGTCTATTGTATTTATTGGAAGACCTTGCAGATACACAAACGCTTACTATGGCTAGCGGGAAATCGGCTGATGCTACTAATATGCTTTGGCGAGAAATGCCGATGTGTGTTGAGTTTATCGGGCAAGCCCGTGCAGTAGGGGTAGCTGTTACCGTAAAGGGAGAGAGCTCCCAAATAGATAGAGTGAAACTGGGATACCTAAAACAAAAGATAGATGATTTGTCTATTTCGGTATTTCGACGGCTGTCGGCTGCTGGGCATTACTCAGGTAGCCGTTTTGATATTACTGGCGCTAAGGTCGCGTGTGAGAACCTAGTATCTACTATCAACAATGAATTCATCCAACATGGAAAGGTTGAATTGTCGAGCGGTGACTACTTCGATATGGCAAGTAAGACTATGGATGCTATGAATAAAATTATTAAAGTAGAAATGGCGTCTTTAGCGCAAAAGCACTAGTCGTAAATTTTTTTCAAAAATTTTAAAACTTTTTTGAACTAACTTAATTTTGTGTCGTCAGAGTATATGTAAGGTCGTTAATGTGTGGTGGCTTTACTGTGTGAAAGTGTGTTTTCTTTGTTAAATGTGTTTTTCTTTCGGGGGCTTTTTTAGCCCCCTTTCTTTTGCCTGAAGAAAAGGTCATCGCGCTCTAGTGTTTCGGTCTTTTGCTCTCTTGCCTAACATCTTTTATTGACTTGGTTTATTGCCTGTAATCATTAATTTTTATGGGGGAGTATGTGTATCCAAGGTATGCTGAATGTTTGTAATTGTACGAATATTCAATATAGGAATCTTGGTATGGATTGCTTTAAACTTTCTTTCTTGCGCAATTGCTTTTTTGCTTTATCAGCACTACCGGTAATCGCTAACGCGGCTATCGAAGAGGCATCACCGGAAACGGTTGGTTTGTCCTCTGAACGTCTAGAGCGGATAGCACCAGCGATGCAAAGCTATATCGATAGCGGTAAGTTGGCGGGTATGTCTACCCTGATTGCTCGAAACGGAAGAATTGCCCATTTTGAAGTTCAGGGCCAGCGTAATCTTGAACAACAGCTCCCCATGGAAAAAGACACTATTTTCCGCATCTACTCAATGACAAAGCCTATTACTGCGGTTGCCGCGCTTACATTATGGGAGCAAGGTAAGTTTCACATGGCTGATCCTATTGCTTGGTATTTGCCCGAGTTAGCTAGCTTGAAAGTGTACGTAAGCGGCAGTGGTGAAAACATGTTACTCGAAGATACTGAGCAACCTATTCGTATCATCGATCTTTTTCTTCACACTGCGGGATTTAGCTATGGCTTTACCGGTAGTGAAGTGGATAAGCTCTATCGTGAAAATGTCCCTCTAATGGGGTCTATGACATCAGACGATGTGCTTAAACGTTTGGCGACGCTCCCCTTGAGTCATCAACCGGGAACGGCTTGGCAATACGGTGTAAATATTGATGTTCTTGGGTTTCTGGTAGAGCGCCTGTCAGGTAAAAAGTTGGGTGAGTATATGCAAGAGGTTATATTTGAACCCTTAGAAATGCATGACACAGCATTTTACGTACCTGCTGACAAGATGGATAGATTTGCAGAAGTGTATACGCCAGACCAAACAGGGAAAACCGTATGGATGGAGAATGAGCCGCTAGGTGATTACTCAGTTGATCCTGTCAGTCAGAATGGTGGGGGCGGTTTAGTATCGACCATGTCCGATTACCTGCGTTTTGCGCAAATGTTATTGAACGGTGGTGAGTTAGAGGGCAATCGAATTCTAGGTCCGAAAACTGTTGAGTATATGCGCACTAATCATCTACCAAAAGCATTGATTCCCTATGAATCCGCAGCGCCGGGTCAAGGCTACGGTCTTGGTGTATCGGTGACCGTGGATACTGAGCAAACCCCATTTATGGCTTCAGAAGGTAATTATGGCTGGGGAGGCATGGCGTCTACATACATGCGTATTGATCCGGTGGAAAATCTAATCATTCTTGGTATGGCGCAATTCGTTCCTATCGGCTTCCACCGTTACCATGACGATTTACGCAATCTAACCTATCAAGCGGTTATCGAGTAATAGGAAAAACAACACGCTACAATTCAATAATAAAAAGGCTTTTAGCAATGCGGTAAAAGCCTTTTCATTCCACTTGTTTTTACAGTGTATTGTTTAACGTTACACCAATGCCAAAGCGAGTTTGTTTGTAATTGTAATCAATTAAACTTTCGCCATAACCATTGAACGCAACTGCATACCCTCGCAATTTACCCCATAACGGGAACGTAACGCCAAGTTCCGCGGCACCATTCTTGGTACTGAAATTTCTGCGTCCGCCGAAAGTAAACTCTAAATCCTGCCATTGATAAACCATGCCTAGTTCAAAGTTACCCATATAGTCTTCGATATCTGGGTTGTCGTCGCCGTCTGGATCAAATGGGAACTCCTTTTCTTCTTCTGACAAACGCACCCATGGTTTAAGTGATAAGGCAAAGGCGTCTTTTTCAAACAATAGGTGGCCGTAAACTCGGTTCCAACTGCGAGACAACAATGTACCACGCCCATTGGATTGATGTTCTATCCCCAGCACAAAACCTGTATTGCCGCCAAATGGGTGCCAATCAAAAGGAGCGATATAAAACACTTCTGGCTGATAGTTTGTTTCTCTGAAGGGTTTAGAGAGATTTTCAGAATAAATTTGCCACCAAGCTTCAAGGGTGAATCCCAGATACAAGCCATCACCTTCAATAAACAGACTCTTGTCATACAAGGGAACTTTAAGACTGAGTTGAAATTTGGTCTCAACATCAGCAAGGTTTTCCTCGTACCCATCAAATGAACTATAGGCTTCTTTGTTAATACCGTTAGTTGTCATTACGGGCAATATGTAATTCATTTTGTGCGGGGTGAGCACGTAGGGATTGTTTTCAGCCCGACGTTCACCAATGATTCTGCGCGAAATATTGCCCATTGCAATGGGGGTATCTTTAGTGTCTGTGCGCTCTACCTCGACTACATCATCTATAGTAGTAACTGTCTCAGATGGCTGACACATTTCTCGCATTTGAGCTAATGTTAAGCTGCCATCTCCCGTTAAAAATAATTCATTGAGACAAGCTTGTATGTCGTTGTTTGCCATTGCTGGACCACACAGAAGCGTCGAAAGCAATAGAGCTCGGTAGGGTAAGCTTTTCATTGAAATCCCTTTGTTGCAAAGAAAGCGCTAAAACAATAAGTAGCCCTAAAACTATACACGTTAATTAAAAATAAACGAATAGCGGTTTGGGATACAGCTGGCTATTATAAAGAAGAAAACTCCCCTTTTATTAGCCTTGGAATATTCGAATGAAGCGAACTCTCAAAGCGCTGCTAGCGTTCGTTGCGCTTGGAATGAGTGCTGCTGTATGCGCAGATACCTATCGCGTTGGGATTATAGAAACAATAAGTCTTCCTATTGTCGATGGTTCGCGAGCGGCATTTACTCAAGAACTTACGCGACTAATGCCAGAAGATGAGTTTGAATTTGTTGTACTAAACGCGCAAGGCTCATCCGAGCTGGCTAATGACTTGGTAACGCAAGTCGTTAACAACGAAGATGTGGATTTATTGGTGACGGTCGCCACGTTAGCAACGCGAGCGGCATTTCAGCACCCACAAACGGCAGCGTTTCCAATGATATTTATGACGGTTGCTGATCCCGTTGGAGAAGGGATCGTGGACGAATTTGGACAAACATCAGCTAAAAATATCACTGGCGAATCCCATGTTCTTGAAGCTAGAGTGAAACTGGATATGCTTGACGGCCTGTTGCAAGCTTCTGATGTTGCAAAGCCGGTTAAAATTGCTCTCATTCACACCACATATCCTTCTTCTACTAATTTGGCCAACGAGTTATTGGCGTTGGACAGTGCCTATGACAATGTGGAATTTGTCGATATCTACACCCCGTTTTTAACCGGTGAAAATGCACTACAACGTATGAGTGAGGCCATTGTCGACACTTTAGTAGAAAACCATCATTCGTTTGACGGCTATTGGCTGTCCACCGGACCTTTGTCTCAGGTGGAAGGTTTAGTCAGCACGATATACTCGCGAACCGCTTTGTTCCCTATTTTTGCTGAAAGCATTTCATCGGTGAAAGATGGCGCACTACTCGGCGTGGTGTCTGATGTGGAAAGTATTGGGCAGTCTGCGGCGAATACTGCTAAGCGGGTTTTAGAGGGGACAACACCTAACACTATTCCCGTAAAGCGTATGGACAAATACGCTATGGCGGTAAATGTTTCTACTGCGATTGCTTTAAATATGCCCATTCCGTCGGCATATTTAAAGTTGGCAAAGCGTCACGTATATCAATAAGGCATTGCTCGTCAGCATGAAAATTAAATCGAAATTGCTCGCCACCTTTGTTCCTATCCTGTTTCTCGGCATGACAATAACTGGGTATTGGTCGTATCTAACGGCGTATGACTCGGTTCGAGAAAAAGAATACCAACTGCTGACGCAAACCTTATCTCTGACCTTTATGGAATTAGTTAACGAAAGACACTTTCTATTAGTTAATTCGGGTTTAGAGAATGTTCCTGTATTTAGAAATGCTTACCAAAAAGAAGTCTTTGTCGAACTGGAGTTATTGCATAAATCTACGGGAAAGCATTACACAGTGATGAATGCATCGTCGAACGAGATTTTGTTTTCCACAATGGAGGGTTGGAGCACTTTAATTACCGATAATACAGAGGTAATGAATGCGAACAACAAGCGAATAACCTTCGGCGAAGCTGAGCTTAATGAGGAAAAGGTGCTTTTTGCCGCTACGAGCTTTGTCCCTTGGAATTGGGAATTGACCATTTCTCAGCCGACGAACGCGCTAGAGCATTCTTTAGTTAAAATTACTTGGACGGCACTTGTGGTAACACTGTTTTCTGTGGTGCTGGTAAGTTTTTTATTGGGGCGGGTTGTGCAGCAGATTGTACTTAAGCCCATAGGAAAGATAAAACAGGCCACTGGGCTCATTGCAGAAGATAAATGTCAGGTTTCCATTTCAGTCAAAGAGCACAATGAACTTGGAGAGTTGGCGAGGGACGTTGAGGTCATGTCGGCAGATATTGCTGATTACGTTGCTAAAGCACAATCGGCGAGTAAGGCTAAAACTGATTTTTTAGCGGTAATGAGCCACGAAATTCGCACACCACTCAATGGTATTCAGGGGTTAGCCACTCTGTTATTGGAAACCCCCCTCAACGACAAGCAACAAAAATACGCTACTGATTTGAAAACCTCAGCGAATATATTAGCGCAAGTCATCAATGATGTGCTTGATTTATCGAAGATTGAGTCAGGTAGAACGGAGATTGACGCAACCGAATTTCATGTAAATGACATGCTGAAGGACCTAGTAACTTTGTTAGGCACCAACGCTAGCGCTAACAATACGCGTTTGGAATATCGAAGTCGCGACTTGGATGACGTTTTGGTGATTTCGGATATTACTAAACTGAGACAAATTGTTATTAATCTCATCAGCAATGCTATCAAGTTCACTCGGGAAGGTACTGTGACCGTGTCTGCCAAGTTAAAAGACAAGGTCACCAACAATCCTCAGTTGATCGTTTCAGTAAAAGATACGGGTATAGGTATCGCAGAAGATCGCCTCAGTAGCATTTTTGAAAAATTTACCCAATCTGATACGTCTATTTCTCGTCGATACGGTGGAACGGGCTTAGGATTAGCCATAGCAAGAGAGTTAGCACAGTTATTGGGTGGCGACATTAATGTAGTGAGTCGTGAGGGCGAGGGGTCATGCTTTACGGTAAATCTTCCTGTAACGGTTCGTGAATCGATTGTTCAGACAGAGCAAACGTCAACTCAAGGTGCTGTTGAAACGAAACTACCAACAGATTTAAAGGTATTGCTGGCGGAAGACAATGCAATCAATGCAGTGGTTGCGCAAGCGTTGTTGGAGCAATTAGGCTGTGAAGTAGACACGGCTGAAAACGGATTAGAAGCCTCGCTAAAAGTGGCTTCACAAGTTTACGATGTCGTATTCATGGATATTCATATGCCAGTCATGGATGGTGTAGAAGCCACACAACGAATTAGAAGCACAAAGCTTCCAGAGGCTAATGTACCAATTATTGGCTTAACTGCTGAGGCATTTACAGAACGTCACCAAGCCTTTAAAGAGGTGGGTATGAACGATGTGGTAACCAAACCTGTAACACTAGAAGCACTGCAAAAAAGCTTATTGAGAGTGGTTGGCCAACCCTGAGGTGGTGCAAAAATAGCCTAAACTGATACCTCTACTCACCTTGATGTTAACAGTATTCATTAACCGTGTTTTCGTTTCATTAACAAATTTCGTTGATATGATGCTAATTTCGGTAAAATGAAGTAAAAATTGGTTAAATGGTGGTTAATTTCATTGAACGTCCTCGGGGGCGAACGTAGAATGCGCATCTACATTTTTTCATAGTCGAGTAGTATATGAAGCAAGCATTTTCTTTACGTTCAGCCGTTGCGCTAGCCTTGGTGTCTTTTACTGTTCCTTCTGCACTAGCGGCCGGATTTCAAGTTAACGAACACAGTGCTAATGGATTAGGTCGAGCAATGGCAGGCCAGGCTGCAATGCCAGAGAACGCCTCGGTTTTAGCGTCTAACCCAGCAGCAATTACTGCTTTTGATGACATTCAATTTAGTGGGCAACTTAGTTATATCTCACCTGACGTAGATATTCGTGGTGACATGACTGCGGCAATAGGCGACACCGTTATACCGGTAGACGCCAGTGCTGACGGTGTCGCTGAGTCGGCTATAGTTCCTGCATTTTTTATGACCATGCCAGTGAGTGAAAAATTATCTGTCGGGATAGGAAGTTTCACTAATTATGGCTTGGCAACAAACTATAGTGATACATACAACGCATTGCATTATGCCGATGACGCCGAGGTGATGTCGGTTACGGTAAATCCTGCCGTAGCGTACAAAGTTACCGAGCAGGTAAGCTTAGGTTTTGGTGTTAATGTAACTTACGCCGATGCGAGTATAGGCACGTCTACCCCACAGGTTATTGACGCGGTCACTGGTGGAGCTATCCCAGGAAACGCGACCATTGTTGAAATGGCAGGAGACGATATCGCATTTGGGTGGAATATTGGTGCGTTCTGGCAAGTAACGCCGACAACTGATATTGCTTTGAGCTATCGCTCAGAAACAAAACTCAATCTTGAAGGAGCCGTTAGCTCTGACCTCATCGCCCTATACAATCAAGGGGGTTCTTTAGATTTAAACTTTGCCGCCATTACAGAATTTGCTATTAACCATAAGCTGAACAATCAGTGGTCAATTCAATCCAGTGTGGTATTTAGTGAGTGGAGTACCTTTGACAAGCTGGAAGCTGATTTAGACGACGGTACGTCGTTGCTACTTAAAAAAGAAGACTTTGAAGATACATTGCGCGGTGCTTTGGGTGTAACTTATAGGTATTCAGACACACTTACATTACGTGCGGGCTATGCATACGATGATGGCGCTGTAAGTTTTGCTAATCGCTCGTTAAGTATTCCCGATACCGACCGTCATTGGCTAACCACAGGGGCCACTTACAACCTTTCTGAAAATACTTCGATTGACATTGCGTATGCTTACATCAAAGGCCGTGAGGCACGTGTTAATCAACAACGTGTTTTAGGTTCAATAGCGACAGACCTTACTGCCACAGAACACGCAAAAGCGAGTGTATTCAGCGTTCAACTAAATGCCAGCTTCTAATTTCAGCTAGAAGCGCGTAATTCTGAGTAATAACCGTCAGTGAAATAACGTTGTTTATGACATTCTAGAGAGGGGCGAAGGACTTTTTATAGCCATCCGAGGCATGGATGCCGAGGCTGAGCCCCATGGATGGTTTTGGCGTGCTAGAAAAAGTCCTTCGTCCCTCTAAACGAGGTCCGTACCACCTTCTAAGCTCAACTGACTGGCATTTGGCATTTGTCATTTAGAGGCATTTTGGCAAACGAGTTGTAGATCAGATAGACGAAAACCAATCTTGTAAGCACGAGACCGCGGCGCGAGTTTTAGCGGGTACCATGTCACTTTTGGGCGTTACCGCATAAACGGTGTAATCCGGTAGTGACCAAGATGGGAACAAATGACACATTTTTTTGTTTTCGAGTAAATGGCGAACTTCCGGTTCTGGTAATACCGCATAACCGAGACCATCTTGCGTAAGTTGAATCATGGTTTGCATAGAGTTTACGTCTATACGTGCCGAATTCAGTGTGTAGTGCTGCTCAACATCCTTTTCCATCAAGTAATCGTCAATATGGCGATGGGCGATGTAGGTGTGCGAGCTGAGAACGTTGGGGTTGTTTTGATCACACTGTGCTAATGGGTGATCCCCCGAGACACATAAAATACGTTTCCACGTGGCGAGCTTTAAGCTGGTAAAGTTATTGTCAGACATAGGGGCAAAACAAAGTAAAAGGTCTGCCCCTGAACTGATAATGTCGGTGGATTCGTCGGTGAGAGTCAGTGATACATTCACTTGAGGAAAATCATTCACCAGCTTCAATATTGGCTGACTTAACAAGCCACCACCAAATCCTTCCGGTGCAACAATATTTATACGCCCAGATGGCGCGTCTTGTAACGAAGCAATTTTATCTTGGGCTTTCAACGCCGTAGATAGCATGTTTTTACTGGTGTCGTAATAGATATGCCCAGCCTCGGTGAGGCTCAAATTACGCGTATTGCGGTTAAAAAGGCTTAAACCAATGTCGTTTTCCAGCTTTCTTAATTGTTGGCTGATGGCCGACACCGTCATTTGTAGGTTTCGTGCCGCTACACTCATGCTGCCGCTGTCGGCAACCTCAATAAACACTTGGAGCGAACGGAGTAGTTTAATATTCATTTATATCGCCTTTACAACTAGCGCAATTAAATATCTCTGAAATAATCGCTACTTTTCTGTGCTAGGTACAATGCTGGGGTGCACCCTTAAGAGGTATTCACATTATATCTAAAGCCCTTTTTGCTCCGTTATATCGTATTTCTGTGATGGGGCAAGGACAAAAATCGCAATTCATCGCCTAGGTTTGGTTTAACAGCGATGGCTCGCTATCCTATTGAAAAAATTGTGCTACCGTATTCTTTTTTTCATACTCGAGCATTGTAAATTTAGCAATCTTGTCTATTCAGGAATAACAACAATGAGAAAAACACTGCTAATGCTGTCCGCGTTTTGCGTTATCGCCCTGTCGGGCTGTGTCTCTACGGAACCAACCTATGGACCCCAGCAGTTCAAAGGTGAAGGCATTACGGCCGTTGTAGTCGCCTACGAGCCAGAAATGGAAGGCATTCTTGGTCGTATAGATTCTGATCCGAATGCATCGATTCATACCACACTAGAGTTTCAAGGGGTTAAGTATCGACTAGGCACCTACAACGACAAACCTATCGTTGTTTTCGCTACTGGTATGAGTATTGCCAATGCGGCAATGACTATGCAAATGGCTTTAGATTACTTTCCGGTAAAACAGGTGGTGTATATGGGGATTGCAGGTGCCATTAACCCAGAGTGGCACCCTGGAGATGTGATTGTTCCCGCCCGTTGGTACTATCATGATGAAAGTGTTTATAGCAATGAAGACCCAAATAACCCGGGGTCCTACATCTTGCCAGACTATTACCAAAGGTTTTTGGCTGAGCAAGATGCTCGCAGAGCATTAGATCCACATACGCCCAATTATAAACCTTTTAAATTTATTCATCCCGACGAAGTATTGATTATCAAAGATGGTATGGATAAGCCTCAAGATACGGCGTATTTTTCGGCGACGCCAAGTCTATTAGATGCGGCTTCTCGCGCTATTAGCGGTATGCCAACCCAGCGCGTATTAGACGAGCGTGATGCCAAACTATTTGTCGGTGGAAATGGCGTTACTGGGTCGGTTTTCCTAGATAACAGAGACTATCGTCAATGGACAAGAGATGTGTTCAACGCTGAAGTGACTGAGATGGAATCAGCTGCCATTGGGCAGGTTTGCACGGTTAACGAAGTTGATTGGGTCATCGTTCGTGCTATTAGTGACCTAGCTGGTGGGCAAGAAGGTGTTAATGTAGAGAATAAATACGATAAGGAAGTTTCGCGTATTGGCGCGGAAGTATTGTTCGCTTTATTGGACGAACTGGCTAAATAATCCACGTATACAATCAAGTTAAAAGACCAAGGTTATGTAATTAGCCTTGGTCTTTTTGTTTTTTTGGCACAGTACTAACTTTCTCTGATGACTACTTTTACGGGCTAGTGTTAACAGTTTACTATAGTGCTGATTAATAGGTGAAAATTATAAAAGGAACTCTCTGTGAAGTTTGTTGTTACTCCGTCACGACTTGTGTTGATGTTGTGTTTAGTGAGTAGTTTTGTTGTGTCTGCTCAAGCTAACGACGAGTCTACCCTTGCATCTGTTGAGAATGTGGTAGTTACCACATCTCGACTGAGTAATGACACATCGCGATTAAGAGATAATCTTGTACACGTTGACGAAGAGACTATTCAATTCGTAGCTCCCAGCCACATTCAAAGCTTACTCAATTATGTTTCTGGTGCTGGTGTTCAACGGGGTAACGGGCAGGAGTATTTACCAGCCTTGCGCTCGCCTGTGCTCACAGGAGCAAGTGCTTGTGGTGGGATTTTATCTGCCGAAGATGGTATTCCTTTGAAGGCTGCTGGCTTGTGTAATATCAATGAGTTGTTCGAAGCCCACAGCGAAATGGCAGAGCGTATTGAAGTTGTTAAAGGGCCTGCATCAGTCTTGTTTGGTGCCAATGCCATCCACGGGGTTATCAACGTTATCACACCTGACACAACATATGATGGCGGTTTGTTGAGTATGGACTATGGCTCATATGGATACCATCGTGCCAAGCTTCGCGCAGGAAAAGACTATGGTGATACTGGCATCGGCGTTAATGCAAGTGTTACAAGGGATACAGGCTATCGCGACGGTGAAGGGGTTGACCAGCAAAAAGTCAATGTGCGTCATCGTTATTCACAGAATGATATGCTTTTGACAACTGGCTTGTCTTACACCAAGCTGAATCAAGATACGGCTGGATATATCACAGGAAAAGACAGCTACAAAGACAGGCAAATAGCGCAGCAAAATTTCGATCCACTAGCGTTTCGCGATGCGAGTAGTTTCCGCTTGTGGTCGCGACTTGAATGGCATGTATCTGACGACAAATCTATGTCGCTTACGCCCTATATTCGCAATCAAGACATGACATTTAGAATGCATTTCCTTCCGGGGACGCCGTTTGAAGAAAATAATCAATCTGGCGGTGGGCTGCTTAGCCAATTTAGAGTTGAGGTTGGCGACAACACGGTAATTGATTGGGGTATCGATGCTGAGTACTCGAAAGGCAGCTTGTTGCAATATCAAGACGGGGCCACGCAGGGCTCGGCATTTTTAGTTGAAACAGTGCCAACTGGCAAACACTATGACTACGATGTGGACGTAAGTATGATCGCGCCATTCTTTGCCCTCCAGTGGACTCGAGGTCCATGGCAGCTAGATTTGGGCGGCCGTTACGAGCGCATCTCCTATAACTATACGAACCAGATGATCTCAGGGCGAACCAGAGAGGATGGTACTGCGTGTGGCTTTGGTGGTTGTCGCTATTCACGTCCAGAAAGTGGTGAGAACAGCTTTAACGCATTTAGTCCAAAGTTGTCACTTGGTTACCTATCGCCTGAAGGTAATCATTGGTTTGCTCGTGTATCTAGAGGCTTCAGGGCGCCCCAGGCAAGTGAGCTTTATCGATTACAGCGAGATCAACAAGTGACGGAACTTGATACCGTCTGTGCAACCAATATCGAGGTGGGTGTTAACGGACGTTTCTCAGATATTGACTACACAGTAGCAATTTATCGACTACTCAAAGAAAACGTGATTTATCGCGACAGTGACTTTTTCAACGTCAATGGTGGCGAGACGCTTCACACGGGAGTTGAGGTGTCGTTACGTTACCAGATTTCAACAGGTTGGCAGTTACAGTTTGCAGGCACTGTTGCCGAGCATACTTATGAGCACTCGCAAATTTTGGGTGGTATTGATATTCGAGGGAATGACATGGATACCGCGCCACGTCACCAGTTCAATATGCGATTACAACATCAAATAAATGCAAACAGTCAGGCGGAAATTGAATGGCAGCATGTTTCTTCATATTTCACCAATGCTGAAAATACCGCTCGTTATCAAGGCCATGATCTGGTGCATTTGCGCTTGGCACATATGTTAGGGCATGATTGGGTAGTAAATTTAAGAATAAACAACGTGTTAGATACTGATTTTGCAGAACGCGCTGATTATACTAGCTTTACCGGTGACAGGTACTTCCCTGGACGCCCCAGGCATTTCATGGCAAGTGTTACATACAGCTATTAATCGTCATAAAATAGACATATGTTTGATTAAAAATACATAACACAATTCAGCAACGCGATAGAGTGAGCTTTAGTCGGTGATTGTTGATTGTAAGAGAGCGTGCTTTTTATGCAAGTAAACCCTGACGATGTAGAGATGACAGCGATCAGAGCCCAAGGCGCGGGTGGTCAAAACGTCAACAAAGTAAGCTCTGCCGTACACCTTAGGTTTGATATTGGTGCATCGTCATTGCCCGATTCGGTTAAAGCACGTTTGCTAGCAACGCGAGATAGCCGAATAACCACCGATGGGGTATTTATATTAAAAGCCCAGCAATTCAGGACATTAGCGTTAAATAAAGAAGACGCTATGGAACGATTAAATCAGTGGGTAGAGTCGTCTACAAAAATAAACAAGGTCCGTCGTGCAACGCGAGTTAGTCGCGCAACTAAAGTGCGTCGGTCTGACGCAAAAAAGCGTCACAGTGAGAGGAAATCGTTAAGGAAAAGGGTAGATATTTGATGCTCTTTCACCTAAAGTATTAGTTCTGCTAGAAAGATATCAACCAATTGGGCCAAGAATATCGATTTGGTTAATTTTTATCTTTTTACCAACAATCAGGGAAGCGAAAAACATGACACGTTCAAATGTTATTCCTATGGTGTTGTTTATCGCTATTGCTGTTTCTGTGGGCCTGAACCCGCCAGAAGCAAATGAAGTTGTGCCGCAATCAAGTGTACAGCAATCAGGTAGTTCTATGACGGACAATGGAATTACTAACTTCGATACTAATACCATAGTTAATTCACAAACAAATATTACGCCGTTGGCGGGTAGTGCTGCATCTGCGATAAATTCGCATTCTTCTGAACTCGTCAGTACACCAAGTTTTGTACCTCAGCCCATGCTTGGCGATGAGCAAATTTTTGGTACAGAATTTCTACCTAAAGGCGGAGCAAATACAAGACCAGTTTCAAGTGGAGATTTCGCGTTTACAGCGATTTATGGTGTAGGCGGAAACGTTCTAGCGCAGAACTAGCCCTTACTTTGGCTGGAGAGTCATTTACCAAGAGTTTGGTTAAAAAAAGGGGGCTAACTTAGCCCCCGAATCAACCACAACATTACTTGGAAAACACATTCACACACACTAAGGAGTCACACACGTCTTTGCCTTAGATGTGTATAAATATAAACCAATTTAAAAAAACTTCCGTCGCTTAAATAATAACCAGTTATATTTTTTCATACCTAATAAATTGGTTTTTTTCCTTATTCGCGCTACCACCTTACTTTTTTATGAATAATCACATCTTAGTTGAAGAGCTGAATACAAATTTCTATTGATTAAAATATAAGGTTATCCTAATATTAGGTTTGTCTTATATTGGGGTGTGTATGAATTTCTTGCAAACAAAACTACTTTGGTTAAGTACCCGGCGGGGTAAGTGGGTGTATGGTGGGCTGCTTATACTAACGCTATTCGCTGCCATGCAGTTTGGGGGTATTGAGATTGATACTGACCCAGAAAACATGCTTCCAGCTGAACATCCAGCGCGTTTATATCACAACCAAGTTAAGTCAGATTTTTCTATGTATGACGCCATTGTGGTTGGAGTCATAGCAACTGACAGTTCTCAAGGGGTATATACGCCCGAAGTATTAACTGCAATACACAAGGTGACTCGTCATGCGAAAGATCTGACGGGAGTCATCGCTCACGACCTTATGTCTTTCTCAACAGTAGACAATATCTCTCAAGGTGAAAGTGGAGAGCTTGTCTTTTCTTGGTTAATGCCATCTCCGCCCACGAATACTGACGATGCGAGTAGTGTATGGTCTGCCGTTCAGCGACTGCCAATGCTATACAATACTTTGGCTGCTGAGTCAGGCAAAGCCGCAGCGATATATATACCGATTAGCGATAAAAACGAAAGCTATAGAATTGCTGAGTCAATTCGCGGGTATATTTCTGAACAATCATTTTCAGGTGAGTGGCACATAACTGGACTTCCTGTGGCTGAAGACCAATTTGGCGTAGAAATGTTCATTCAAATGGGTCTGGCAGCCCCCGCAGCTGGCATCATGATTTTTCTATTGCTGTATAGCTTTTTTAGAAACTGGACGTTAGTGATAGCACCCATGGTTGTGGCTATGGCGACAGTTATTGTAACTATGGGCACGCTTATAGGTATGGGATTTACCGTGCATATCATGTCGTCAATGATTGCTATTTTTCTTATGCCAATAGCCGTTGTAGATTCTGTTCACATATTGTCTGAGTTTACAGACCGATATAAACCCGGGCAGAAAGCGAGTGACACGATTACCAAGGTCGTTAAGCATTTATTTACGCCTATGTTGTATACATCGTTAACCTCAGCAGCAGGGTTCTTTTCCTTAATGCTAACACCTATCCCGCCAGTACAAATTTTTGGTGCCTTTATTGGTAGTGGGATTTTACTCGCGTTCCTGTTCACTCTGCTTTTTGTTCCGGCCTATATTTCTAGGATGTCTGAATCATCTTTGGTGGCTTTGCAACACGCTGTGCACGCAAGGCCCAAAGGCACAGTTCGGCTTATGTATCAGGGGATCGCGAAAGTTAAACATGTCGCACTTAACTACCGTGGTGTAATACTGCTATTTTTCGCTTTGTTAACCTTGATATCAGCGTGGGGAATTACACAGATTTCTATTAATGATAACCCAGTAAGGTGGTTTAAATCTGATCATGAAATTCGACGGGCTGACTATGCGTTAAATCAAGAGTTTGCGGGAACTTACAATGGCTATCTGGTATTGGAAACAACTGGGCAAGGGCCAGATATATCTGAATTATTATCACAGTTAACCCTGTCAGATGAATTTGACTTGTGGAAAGACGGCCTGCTTACCGAAATAGCCAATCAACCTCAAGCGGAAAAGATAAGCTATGCCTTAACTGCTATCGACGATGCCTTATTTGCAGCTAATTTGAGTAGTGACATTCAATCGTTAGAGCAAGCCTATAATTCCATCGACGCCCTACAGTCTTCTCAACGAGTATTTCAACACCCTCAAGTGTTAAGCCACCTAAATGCCCTTCAAGACTATTTAAATGGGGTTTCACTGGTGGGAAAAAGTCAATCTATAGTCGATGTGGTAAAAGTCGTAAATCGAGAGCTTCGTTCTGGAAACCAGCAGGATTACGTTATACCCAACACGCAAGCGGGCGTAGCGCAAGCCCTGATTCAGTTTCAATCGTCACATCGCCCACACGACTTGTGGCATTTTGTAACACCAGACTATAAAAAAGCGCTGGTATGGTTACAGCTCACTAGTGGTGATAATCAAGACATGACTCGTGTCATCGACGTGATTGATGATTACTTCGAGCAACATCCATTACCTGAAAACATGACTTATTCTTGGGCAGGTAAAGCTTACCTTAACGTGGTGTGGCAGCAGAATATGGTGGAAGGCATGTTAGAAAGCTTACTCAGTGCCTTTGTAATTGTGTTTGTTATGATGGTTCTACTCTTCCGTTCGGTGGTTTACGGTGTGCTAGCTATGTTGCCACTAACCATTACCATCGTATTTATTTACGGCATGATAGGTATTGTCGGCAAAGACTACGATATGCCAATAGCGGTGTTAAGTGCCTTAACACTGGGTCTCTCAGTGGATTTTGCCATCCATTTTTTAGCTCGCGCTCGGGCTTTGCACAAAGAAACAAACAACCTAAAAGCGACGTTGAACGCACTGTTTGACGAGCCCGCCAGTGCGATTTCCCGCAATGCTCTGGTGGTCGCTTTCGGGTTTACTCCACTATTGTTCGCGCCACTGGTTCCCTACATTACCGTGGGGGTGTTTTTGGCTAGTATCATGGCAATTTCCGCATTGGTGACTTTACTTGTATTACCGAGTTTACTGGCGTTACTTAAATCAAGGGTATTTTAGGAGTACATCATGAACAGACTTCCGATAAGAGTGGTTGGTATTGGTTTGCTATTGGTATCCACATTACTCAGTGCATCTCAAAACCAGGACGCAATGGATATTATTGAACAGGCTGAGCAAGCGGCCTACTACGCAGGCGATAATGGCCGTTCTGAAGCGCGTATGTTGATTGTTGATGGCCAAGGACGCAAACAAATGCGTCAGTTCACTATCTTTAGACAAGACCGTACTGATGAGTTGGGCGCAGACAGCGGCAATCAGGATATGCTAGTGTTTTTTTCACGTCCATCCGAAGTTAAAGGCATGGTATTTCGCGTTGAAAAGTACAGCGATTTAAACACCGACGACAATCGCTGGTTATATTTACCGGCACTTGATTTGGTGAAGCGTATAGCTGCTGGCGACAAGCGAACGTCATTTGTGGGGTCTCACTTTTTCTATGAAGACGTATCTGGGCGTTCCACCGAAGAAGACACTTTCACAATTGTTGAAGAAACCACCACCCATTACGTGCTCAAAGCCATACCCAAATACCCTCAAACGGTGGAGTTTGCCTATTATATGGTGAGTATCGACAAGAGTACCTTCATTCCCACTACCATTGATTTCTTTGACGAGAGCGACACTAATTACAGGCGTGTCGAGGCACTGACGGTGGAAGCTATTCAGGGCTATCACACAGTAGTAAGAAGTAAGGTGACTGACTTTGCCACTGGGGGCTACACCTTAATGGAGTTTCGTGGCGTAGAGTATAACTTAGCACTTCCCAGTGACTTGTTTACTGAGCGCAGTTTACGGGTGCCACCAAGAGCGCTTTTAAACTAATGAATGCGTTACTCTTGAAGCGAAAAATCACCAAGCGATTAAATTGGTTAGTCCTAGTCGCTGTTGGATTTATGGTGTTGCCAGCACACTCTCAAGAACAGAGTGCATGGTCAGACGATGAGTTTATTGCTTGGGATGATGAAGCTTTTGAAGATGAGCAAGGTTTCAGCGAAGTGAGTGGTTTTCTCAGCGTGGATATGGGTAACCGTTTACAAGGCGATGATGCCATCCCGACCAGAAAAACACTGAGAGACCTTCGCCTTCATCTAGAAACAGAATACCTTTTGCCTGAGTCTTCATTTGTGTTCAAAGGAGATATTTGGATTGATGGGGTACGTGAACAATCTCGAGGTCAGTTGCGAGAGTTGGCATGGCAGGGGAGTTTATCGTCATTGGGCGACTGGGGGCGGTCGTGGGATGCTAAATTAGGACAACAGGTGCTTACGTGGGGAACTGGCGACTACGTATTTTTGAACGATCTTTTCCCCAAAGATTATCAGTCGTTTTTTTCAGGTAGGGCAGATGCTTACTTAAAAGCCCCCGCTTTGGCAGCTAAATTTTCTGGCTACTTTGATGCCTTTAATATCGATCTGGTGCTCATGCCAGAGTTTGAGCCCGACATTAGCATTACCGGAGACATATTCTCTTTCTATAACCCACAACTTCAGCAAAACATAGCGCCAAAACTCAGAGTGAAAGCGCAAAATACCCCAGATGATGAAGAGGTGGCTATACGCCTACACAAGTCGTTGGGTAGTTATGAAATTGCTCTATATGGTTATCGAGGTTACACAAAACAGCCCGTGGCAATGGACGACATGGGTGACCCAAGGTACGCAAGACTCAATGTGTATGGCGCCAGTGTATCTACACCTGTGGGAAGTGGGCTGGGAAATATAGAATACGCCTACCATGACAGTCGAGAAGATGTTTTGGGAAAGGATCCAATGGTTCCTAACACACATTCAAGAACGCTTATTGGCTATCAACAAGAGCTATCTATGAATGTTACCGGAGCTGTGCAGTGGTATGCCGAATGGCAACATGATTACAACGCGTTTATTGCTGATAGCCCGTTTCCAGAATATGAACAAGAAAAAGTTCGTCATTGGATCACGTCGCGTGTGACTTGGCTTGGTATGCAACAACGCCTGCAAACCAATGCCTTTATCTTCTATTCGCCCACCGACTCAGACGGTTACGCCAAGTTTAGTGTTTCCTATTCACCCACTGATACCTGGCAGCTAGCAGCGGGGGGGAATGTGTTTTGGGGAGAAGGATCACATACATTCTTTTCCCAGTTTAAAGACGCAACTAATGCTTATGTGTCTTATCGGTATTATTTTTGATGGGAGTTGTAGCTATGTCTCAAGAACGCGCGTTGACCGCATTTGCTGGTTTTATGGTGTTGCTGTCAGTGGTACTTACACTATGGGTTCACCCCAATTTTGTATGGTTTACCGTATTTGTAGGTGCCAATTTGTTTCAACAGAGTTTCACAGGCTTTTGCCCAGCTACTTTGTTCTTTAAACACGTTTGTGGATTGAAAAGTGAGCGTGAACTCGGTTAAGTGAATTAGCCTTTATTTCATCAATAAATCAATCCTGGGCTGAACGCGATGCTGTTAGCTAGTGTGGCTCACAACGAAGAAGCTCGGACAGAAAGGCGTTATATTCCACTGGATATTTACTCATTAAAGCTTACTGGTGGTTTGTGAATTTTAGTTTTGCCTTTACGTAAAACCTTGAAACAACTTCTACTTATTGTGCCATTGTTATATTTTTGTAAAAAAAAGTAATCGGTTACAAATGAGAGTTCTATGGACAGCCAATCGCACAATATCGGGTTTATTGTACTTATAAGTTTAGTTGCCACCATTGGTGGTTTTTTATTTGGGTTTGATAGTGGCGTAATTAACGGCACTGTTGATGGCCTTCAACAAGCGTTTAATTCTGAAAGTATCGGCACTGGATTCAATGTATCTAGCATGTTGTTGGGGTGTGCTTTCGGGGCCTTTTTTGCAGGTGGGCTAGCCGACAAATTCGGTCGCAGAAGTTTACTTATTGTCGCTGCAATACTGTTTATTGTTTCGGCTTGGGGTTCTGGTGTGGCACAAACTAGTATGGAGTTTGTCGTCTATCGTGTTATTGGTGGTATTGCGGTTGGTGCGGCGTCGGTAATGTCTCCCGCCTATATCAGTGAAATAGCCCCGGCAAAATACCGCGGTATGCTTATTACTATTCAACAAGTGGCGATTATTTCTGGGCTGTTTTGTGCGTTTGTTAGCAATTACTTACTAGCAGGGGCTGCTGGTTTATCAACTGAGGCGTTCTGGCTAGGTTTTGAAGCGTGGCGTTGGATGTTCTGGATGGAGTTAGCACCTGCTCTATTGTTTTTTGTAATGCTATTGTTTATTCCTGAAAGCCCTCGATTCTTGGTGTCGAGCGGTAAGCGAGAGCAAGCTACTAAGGTACTGAGTAAGCTGTTTGGTGAGCAAGAAGGCCATACAAAAGTGAGCGACATTGAAGCCTCATTGGCTGATGATCACGCTCCTCGATTAAGTGACCTTGTCGATAAAGCGGCTGGGCGAATTCGACCCATTGTTTGGATTGGCATTGGACTCGCCACTTTCCAACAACTCGTGGGCATTAATGTGGTTTTCTACTACGGCGCCGTACTGTGGCAAGCGGTGGGTTTTTCCGAATCAGATGCACTGCTTATCAATATTATTAGCGGGGCAGTGAGTATAGCTGCTTGTATTGTGACCATTATGGTTATCGATAAAATTGGCCGTAAACCACTGTTAAAATGGGGTTCAATCGGAATGACTGCCGCACTTGGGATCATGGTGTATGTGTTTGCCACAGCTTCTGTAGACAATGCTGGTGATCTAGTACTTGGCGATAATGGTGTTATTGCGTTAGTGGCCGCTAATGTTTACGTGTTTTTCTTCAATATCTCTTGGGGGCCGGTAATGTGGGTAATGTTAGGTGAAATGTTCCCTAACCAAATTCGCGGGTCGGGGCTGGCTGTAAGTGGCTTTGCCCAATGGGGAAGCAACTTTGTTATTACCATGACGTTCCCCATTCTGCTCACGTCGGTAGGGTTAGCAGGTGCTTATGGTTTCTATGGGTTAAGTGCCCTCATCTCTGTGTTATTCGTGATGAAGTTCGTTTATGAAACCAAGGGCACTGAACTTGAGAATATGCAAGGATAGTAGAGGGTAACCCTCTACTTTTCGGTGGACTCTATAAGGCGTTGGCTAAACTGGCTAACGCCTTCGTTAGTTCTTACAACCGGCTTAATCGTGCCATCTTCGTTAAACTCAATGAATTCGGCGGCGGAACGTCGTTGACGTTTACGAGCTTCACATTCTAGTTCTGGAGTTTCCACCCAGCGGTGATAAAACAATATCCATTGGCCTTGGTATTCTACGATTGAATGGTGGTTGTTACTTTCATGCTCCTGCTCCATAAATACCCCCTTGTACTCCCAGGGTCCAGTGGGTGATTGGGAAGTGTAATAGGTCAACACTCGGTTGTTCTCTGGCATGGTGAAGTAATACAACCCGTTTCTTTTAAACACCCAAGGCCCCTCCATTTTGGGTTCGTACCCTCCCATATCCATTTTAATGAAGTCACCTTTGATACTGCGTAAATCGTCAGTTAACTCAACAACCCTGTAGTCAAAGTCTTTGCCATGAAAATACAAATAGGCTTTGTCGTCATCATCAATAAATAGCGCAGGATCGTTGGCGTACGGTGTTTGCCATAGCGGGGCGCCAATTTTGTCTTCAAACGGCCCCGTGGGTGAGTTACTTTCTGCAATACCAATGCCCATCCACTTAGTACTGTTTTCTGGATTTACTCGGTCTTTAAAACCGCTACCAGCGGGAAACACAAAGTAGTATTTGCCATTTTTGTATGCAGCGTCTGGAGCCCACGCAAAATTGTCGGCCCAAGTAAGGTCATCTACAGAGAGAACAGGACCGTGTGCAGTCCAGTCTTTGAGGTTGGTCGAGGAAAATACGTGCCAATCTTGCATGAAAAAGTCTGGTTGACAGTTGAGATCATGAGAGGTGTAAACGTACATTTTCCCATCATTCCACACATGAGCTGATGGATCTGCGGTAAGCAAATCGCTGCCAAAGTCGAGCGGGTTGGTCGCATTGGCATTCATAGTTAAAGGTAAGGCGAGCATACCTAACAATTTAACAATAGATTCTCTTTTCATGATGATACTTACCTCTCAGTATGATTTTTGCCACCGGTAGCATTTGTTATTTGTACTATGTTACTGCATTAAGTGAAAGCATTTTTACAACCTGTTTACTTACATTTTCTCATGTCTTTAAACTACCTTTATGACCAAGTTATGGGCAATTGTTGCTACCCCAAACAAACTTTTTACGAAAATTATTTGCATTAAAAATAATGATTTAGGCTCTTACTGAATAATGATTTAAAACAAATTGTTTACAAAAAAAACAATGCCTGCTAACTTTAACTTAATCGATTAAGAAGACGTTTTTACAATTGACAATGCTGTTCTCATTTCGCTCGATAAGATTTCCCGAGCGTTCGAGAGCTTTGTATGGCTTTGGAGAATACTGATGCACAACACATTTAAGAAACACTCACTGAGCGTAGCGGTTTTAGTTGGTTTGAACAGCGCGGCATATGCTCAAGATACACAAGAAAAAGAAGCTACCGAAAGCTTCGAACAGATTGTTGTAACCGCAAGCCCAGCGGGCGTTACCGCTCAAGAGGCAAGCGTTTCTGTAAGTTCGTTTGATGAAGAAGCTGTGGCTAAGCTTGCTCCGCGCTCAACTGCTGAAGTGTTCAGAGCGCTACCTGGTATCCGCGCCGAATCCTCAGGTGGTGGCGGTAACGCCAACATCACTATTCGAGGCATTCCGCTCGCTACTGGTGGCTCAAAGTTCATGCAAATTCATGAAGACGGTCTGCCGGTCTTAGAGTATGGCGACATTAACTTTGGCAATGCAGATAACTTTTTACGCTACGATTGGTCAGTTGAACGGGTAGAGTCTGTTCGTGGTGGCTCTGCGTCAACCTTTGCTAGTAACTCTCCGGGTGGTGTAATCAACATGATTAGCGCTACAGGTGAACAAGGTGGCGGTGCAATTGGTACCTCATTCGGTCTAGATTACGAAGAGTTTAGATTAGACTTTGCTTACGGCGGCGAAATCAATGATGATCTGTATTTCCACATCGGTGGCTTTGCAAGAGGCGGCGAAGGTCCTCGAGAGACGGGCTTCAACGGTGATCAAGGCGGACAAGTTAAGATTAACGTCACTCAACTATTAGATAATGGCCACTTGCGTTTTTACTTTAAACAGTTAGATGACAGAGTTACCACCTATCTTCCAGCACCTGTACTTGTGGAAAGTAATGGCAGCTACGGTGCTGTTGAAAACTTTGATGCAAGTAGTCAAACGCTACACTCAGCATATACCACAAATGTTTCTACCTTTGATGCTTTTGGCAATCCGGTAAATCGCGATCTAACCGATGGTATCGAATCTCAAGTTACGTCTTTTGGCTTCGAAGCCGATATAGAAGTTGCTAAAGAACTTTATTTATTGAACAAGTTCCGCACATCAGACGTAAGCGGCGGATTTGTATCACCGTTCACAGATACCTTTGGTGCTTATGGCCCTCAGTCGGCAAGCAGCATGGCCAGTAATATTTGTGCATCTGCACTTGATGGCGACGGTAATCCATTCAACTGTTCGTCAACATCTGTTACTTTGGCCAATGGCCCAGGTGCTGGTGAAGCTTATAACGGTCTTGCGTTTCTCAATCTGTTATTCGATACGACATTCAATGACTTAGGCAACATGATAAACGACCTAAGCTTACGCAAAGAGTTCGACAATGGCGTGTCAGTCACCGCTGGGTATTATTACTCTAAGCAAGATATTGCGATTAGTTGGAATAGTTGGAATACCTTTATTCAAACGGTAGACGGCAGTAACTCTCAGTACCTTCACATTGAAGATGCCGACGGTAACGCGCTGGTAAATCAAGGCTTGTGGGCACCTAGTTTCCTATCTTGGGAATGGGACCTAAATTACACCACTACTGCACCTTATGTGAACATTGGTTTTGAAGTTGGTGATAACTGGTTGTTCGACGTGAGTGCCCGCCGCGATACAGTGAAGGCCAATGGTGAGCTTATAAACGCTTGCTGTGGTGGTAATACGGATTACGACCTCAATGGTGATGGTGTTATAGCTGGCAACACAGAAGACGCTTCGGCCTCAAATGGCTTTGGTTTTGGCGGTGGCGTAATTAACTTAAATCGCGCCGGTGCGGCGAGTCAAATGGTTAATTATGAAGCTAGTAATACCTCATTTTCATTGGGTGGCTCGTATCTCTTAAGCGATGAGGTAACTTTCTTTGGTCGTTACAGTGAAGGTGGTCGAGCACTTGCAGATAGGCTTCTACAGATTGCTGGTACACTGAATGGCGATGGTAGCCTTACAAGCACTACTTCTGGTTTCGACGAAACAGAACAGCTTGAAGTGGGTGTAAAATACGGAACTCGTGATTTCCACCTAAATGCCACTTTGTTTAACACAGTGACTCAAGACACCCAAGCGGAAGTAACCAGTGGACTAACGTTTATTCGTGAATACGAAGCCACTGGGCTTGAGTTAGAAGGGCGCTACAATTTCGACAACGGTTTCTCAGTGGCGGGTAATGCTACTTGGACTGATGCTGAAATCAGTGACGATAAGTTTAACCCAGCACTTGTTGGTAAAACCCCTCGTCGCCAAGCTGATTTTATTTACACAGTGATCCCTCAGTACGAGTTTGAAGACTTTGTAGTAGGTGCATCATTTCAGGGTTCGACAGATTACTATGTTCAAGACTCAAACGAGCTTAAGCAAGACGCTTATGTAGTGACTAACTTATTTGCTACTTGGTATGTGTCTGAGCAGTTCTCTGTGTCTTTGAATGTCAACAATGCCACTGATGAATTTGTTATTACAGAATCTGAGGAGGCATCGGCGCTTGCAGGTGACATTATCCGCGCAAGACCGATTAATGGTAGAACGTCTTCACTTCAGTTGAAATACGCTTTCTATTAAGCGAGTAAGAGCCACGAGCGAATACCTCGTGGCTCAGCGTCTTGTTAATCTTGATTTCTAAAGGTAATTCATGACAACGCACAAAACAGGCGAGCACAACTTAACGCTTATCCGCTGGCTAACCTATTTAATGTTTATGATGTTTGCCATGACATCAGATTCGGTAGGTGAAATCATCAAAGAAGTGAAAATTGAGTTTGGAGTAACGAATACTCAAGCCAGCTTAATGCATTCTTTGTTTATGATTGGCATTGCCTTTTCTGGGTTATTTTTGGGTTTTCTGGCTGACAAATTCGGCCGCAAGAAAACGCTAGTGTTGGGGCTGGCGCTCTTTGCCTTGTCTTGTTACCTATTTCTAGTGGGAAATACTTTCTCGTTTATATTAAGTTTAATCACTCTGTCGGGTCTTGCGGTAGGCGTGTTTAAAACTGCAGCCCTTGCGCTAATTGGCGACATATCTCGTTCTACCAAGGAGCATACCGGCACTATGAATGGTGCTGAAGCTTTCTTTGGTGTTGGGGCGATTATTGGCCCTATCTTGGTCGCTTGGTTGATATCTCAGGGCGTACATTGGACTTGGCTATACGTAATTGCCGGTGGTTTATGTACTGTACTGATAGCTATGGCGCTATTAGTGAAATATCCACAACATGAAAGCAAGCAAGTTAAGCCTACCCGACTCATAGACAGCCTAAAGCTACTTAAAGACCCATATGCACTTGGTTTTTCTTTGGGGGCATTCCTTTATGTTGCAGCTGAGAGCGCAATATATGTGTGGATGCCTAGCTACCTTATTTGCGAAGCTTCCAGTGGTGCGGACATTTATGCCTGTTATACCAATTCAAGCACTCAGATGTTGGCCATTTATTCGGTGTCGGCATTCTTTGCATTACGAGCTGCAGGTCGCTTTGTAGGTATTTGGATGATGCAACATTTTGAATGGACCAAAGTTCTACTGATTTTCAGTTTCGCCATCATGGCATGTTTTACTGTTGGGTTAATCGCAGGTCCAACAACGGCAGTGTATTTGTTCCCTCTCAGCGGTATTTTTATGTCAGTTATTTATCCAACGTTTAATTCTAAAGGTATTAGCTGCTTTGAGAAGCGACAGCATGGCTCGGTGGCTGGTGTTATCTTGTTTTTCACTGCGGCTGGTGCTGCGGCGGGCCCTTTTATTATGGGGGTGGTAAGTGATGCCAATGGTGGTGATGCCAAATACGGATTCATCGTCGCAACTGGGTTTTCCATACTGTTGTTTGTTGGGTTGCTTTATAACGCTATTGCACAGCCCACTAAAGAGCGGCTCGCGCTTATTGAACAGCAAGAATACGGAAATAGAGAAATATAATGAAGATATACGCAGCTATTGAAGCCGGTGGTACTAAATTCAACTGCGCTATTTTTGATGAAAATCGAAATAAGTTAGACTCCATCCGGTTAGACACTACTACGCCAGACGAAACCTTGTCATGGACCATTGATTTCTTTCAAGCCCAGCGTGACAAGGGTATGCAATTTGAAGCGCTAGGAGTGGCTAGCTTTGGCCCACTAGATCTAGATAAACGTTCACCTACTTACGGGTATATCACAGCTACGCCAAAACCCAATTGGTCGAACATTGATTTGATTGGTCCACTGGCCGACGCTTTGAATTGTCCTGTTGCACTAGACACTGATGTTAATGGCGCTGGTCTTGCCGAGTATACTTGGGGTGCAGGGCAAAACTGTGAAAGCTTAGTATACATCACCGTTGGTACCGGCTTAGGCGGTGGCGTTATTATCAATGGTAAGCCGCTACATGGACTGGTTCACCCTGAAATCGGACATATGTTACTCCCCAAAATCGACGGGGTAACAGGGCATTGTCCATTCCATGAAAACTGTGCTGAGGGATATGCTGCAGGGCGTTCAATGGAGCATATGTGGGGGCAGCCAGCACATACTTTTGAACCCAGCCACCCCGCATGGACGCGTCAAGTAGAAGTGCTCGCGCAAGTTTGTCATAACTTGCTTGTTAGTTTATCACCACAAAAAATTATTATGGGTGGTGGAGTTATGGCTCAGTCTCACTTGTTACCAAGAGTTATCGAGGCAACGAGCCAGTCTCTTCACGGCTATTTAACGCTACCACCACATTTGTCTATCAGTGACGTCATTGTGCCTCCGCAATTAGGAGATATCAGTGGCCTTTTCGGCGCTTTCGCACTAGCGAAGAATATCGCGCCAGCGTAATTGGAGATTTTTTCATGTCTGTACGTAACGGCGTTCAACTTATTACCTATGCTGATAGGTTGGGCGAAGGCACAATTTCCGGGCTTAATACCCTACTGAATAAGCAGTTCGAAGGGCTATTTACTGGCGTTCATATTCTGCCTTTTTACTATCCTTTTGATGGTGAAGATGCCGGTTTTGACCCCATAGATCACACCACTGTCGACAGCCGTTTAGGCAATTGGGAAGACGTGAAAGGGATGGGAACTTCGGTAAATATTATGGCCGATCTCATCGTGAATCATATGTCTGCACAAAGCGACGAGTTTCAAGACGTGTTAAACCGTGGCGCGCGTTCTGAGTACTGGCCTTTGTTCCTGACAAAAGGGTCTATTTTCAATGAAGACAATGCATCAGACATCGACAAAGTGTTTCGTCCTCGTCCCACTCCCTGTTTTTCCGATTACATAGTGGGCGACAATGAAACCGTACCTTTCTGGACAACATTTACGTCAAATCAGATTGATATCGACGTAGAGTCTGATTTAGGCCAGCGTTACCTAACATCCATACTTAACGCATTTACTACCAGCAATATTGACCTTATTCGCCTTGATGCTGCGGGCTACGCTATTAAGCGAGCGGGTAGCAGCTGTTTCATGCTAGAAGAAACCTTTGGCTTCATCGAAGACTTAAGCGATCGCGCAAGAAAAATGGATATGCAATGTTTGGTTGAAATACATAGTCACTATGAAACGCAAATAGCCATTGCCGAGCGTTGTGACAGTGTATACGATTTCGCCTTACCTCCATTGGTTTTGCATACGCTGTTCAGCAAGAATGCAGATGCACTGGCCCATTGGTTGTCTATCTCTCCACGTAATTGTTTTACTGTATTAGACACTCACGATGGCATTGGCATCGTAGATGTTGGCCCGAGTGGTGACAAAGCCGGGTTGCTCACTGAAAGTCAAATTGACGCACTTGTTGAGGGCATTCACAAAAACTCTAAAGAGCAATCAAAGCAGGCGACAGGCGCGGCGGCGAGCAATGTGGATTTGTATCAGATCAACTGCACCTATTATGATGCGTTAGGGCAGGATGATTATCAGTATCTACTAGCCAGAGCAATTCAATTCTTTAGCCCTGGTATTCCTCAAGTTTACTACGGTGGTTTTTTAGCGGCGACAAACGATATGGAGTTGTTGGCTAAAACGAATGTTGGCCGGGATATTAATCGTCCTCACTTGAACACTGATTACATTGAAAGCGCGTTGGAAAAACCAGTGGTAAAAGCATTGGTTAAACTGATCAAGCTACGTAATCAAGGTGCAGCATTTGATGGTGAATTTAGCGTGGCGCTGAATGATGATGGCTTAACGTTACGTTGGCAGCAGGGTAAAGATACAGCGCAATTGACTGTTAATATGGCTAATTTAGAAGCGCATATCGATATCGAAGAAAATGGTGTTAGTAGCAATATTTCGCTCAGCCACTTACTTTCCGCCTAAGGATTAAAAACGCAGCCAAATCTTGACCCGACTGATGATAAGGGTATTGTGTTTAAAGATCAGTCCAAGATTGGCTGCAATTGATCCATAGGAATAACGTGACTTCGGCAAAACTAACAATAAAAGAAGTAGCGCGGCGACTAGACGTTTCTACTGCGACTATTTCAAACGCCTTTAATAGACCTGACCAGCTCTCTGCAAAAAAACGAGAAAGCATACTAAAAGCGTGCGAGGAAATGGGGTATTTTGGCCCTAATAAAGCGGCACGCTCTTTGCGCCGAGGGCAAACTAATATTATTGCCCTTGTATTACCCGACAGCTTGGATTACATGGTGAGTGATCCGGTAGCAAGCCAATTTATTCGCGGTGTAGCACAAGAGCTTAAAAATACCGATGCAAATCTGCTGCTGTTTTCAGGTAGCAATGACAGTGTTAACGATGTCGTAGACTTTGTTGACGGTTTTATTTGCTATGGTGCGCCTAGAAACCAAAATCTTCTAAATCAGCTTTCTAACATTAGCAAACACGTAGTTACTGCCGACTTTGATATTGGAACCGCACCCTCCGTTAATATTGATAACTATCAAGCGGCTTATGAAATCGGCAAAGTTGCCCTTGGTGATGGTGCCAAGCGTGTTGCAATTCTAGGCCTTCGATTAATAGAGGGTAAATATGCTTGCGCAGTAAACGACAGTCCTCTAATCGATTCAGAATTCTCAGTATCACATCGTCGATTGGACGGTTACATGAAAGCGCTCGCAGAGTGTGATATTACCGTGTCGAATGAAGATATTTGGCACATCCCCGAGAGTTCACAGAAATATGCCAAAGTGGCGGCGCAACACGTGTTATCAAAAACACCCCGACCCGATGTCTTATTATGTATGAGTGATGTTATTGCATTAACTGCTACGCAAGAAGCACTCAAACTGGGATTGCGTGTACCTCAAGATATTCGTATTGTAGGTTTTGATGGCATTGATGAGGCCAGCCGTTACCACCCTACGCTAGCGACGGTTGAGCAGTTTAATGTGAAAAAAGGGGCGATGGCCGCAAGAATGTTTTTAGATCGCACATCCCACAGTGAGATTTTACCCTTCTCATTGGTAGACGGCGACAGCGCGCCGGTATAGTCATTTAAAAGGAACTGAAATGAAAAGAGTAATCTTGCTACTAAGCTTCCTTGTGTTTGCTATGCATTCACAGGCCAATGAGAGTGTAGATGAACGTTTGGCCAACTTGGGTATTTCTTTAGTCGAAAAAGGAGCGCCAACCGCAAACTACGTTTATGCGGTGAAGTCGGGCAACTTACTCTTTACCGCAGGGCATATTCCCCTTGATGAACAAGGTCAGATAATAACTGGAAAGCTGGGGGAGGACCTTACCACTCAACAGGGCGCTGCCGCTGCTCGCCAAGCGGGTGTTTCGCTACTAAGCACTATTGCCGAACACTTGGGCGGCTTAGATAAGGTGGTGCGGATTGTAAAGGTTACAGGAATGGTAAATGCCACTGCTGATTACACGGAACATTCACAGGTGATCAATGGCTTTTCCGACTTAATGGTGGAAGTATTCGGTGAAAAGGGTAAACACGCCCGCTCTGCCGTGGGGATGTCGTCATTACCCCTCAACTCTGCGGTAGAAATTGAAGTGATTGTTGAGTTTGAATAACACAATACGCAGGCTGAACAGTAGCAACCTGCTCTAATAGGTACTTCAATCTATAATCCTTTTCAAACAGCTCGCTGTTAGGCAAAGTCGAGCAAGTCTGTACCAAAAAAGTTATCGATGATGCAGCGCCACTCACCAGTACTTTGCCGTTGCATCACATACACGGCTTTTTTAGGCTCACACGGCAGTGCATCCGGGGTTGCTTTAGGCACTAGATAGAGTTTAGTGATGACTAGTGCAATATCTCCCGCTTCGATAACAATTTCATCGCCTTGGGTAACATTATGCTGAGGCATAAATTTGCGTTGAAAGTCTTGCAGCGCGCGCACGCAGTCATGGGGATGGTGCTGAGACTGGGCTAAAGGCGAGGCAACAACTTTTGCATTTTCGGCATAGCAGCTATCAACGGCTTGGCTGTCGCCACTGTTTACGGCTGTATGTAATTTTGCCAACAATTGGGTGATGGTGTCTGTCATTGTGATTATTCTCTTTTAAATTACCGCAACGACATTGCATAAAAAAACCCGCCGTTGCGGCGGGTTTTAGTGATTCTTTAGTTACACACTAGCACACCCGCCATTGCCTAATAATGACGAGAATCAGAATAGTGATCGGGTTGCAATTGACTAAGCGCATGGCGTAGTTATACCTTTTTGAAACCTGTGTTTATGTGTAATTTAACAGCGTCAGTGTTGATCTGGCGCGTAGCAAAGTCAACAGTTTTTACACGGTTAGTTATCCAAGGGTAACGACAAGCTGGCAATCAGGCCGCCATCTTCCTTGTTACGCAAGGTGAGGCTTCCACTGTGGGCTTCGGCAACATTTTTACATATGGCGAGTCCAACCCCTGTGCCGCCTTGTTTGGTACTGAAAAAAGGCAACATTACTTGATGAATAACATCATCGGGAATGCCTTTTCCGTCGTCTTCCACACTAATCATCACCATAGTCGGCAGAACGTTTGCTGTTATGGTAACGGCGGATGGCGCACTGGCGGCGTCGTTGGCATTCTTAACTAAGTTGATGAGTGCTTGTTCAACTTGCGCCTTGTCGATATTCAATAGAGGCAAATGATCAGGTGCGTGCAAAGCACACTGGTAAAGTAGTTGTACATCTTGCAGCAGTTCAAGCGTGTTAACTTGTTCTTTATCGGGGGAGCCTAATTTGGCGAGCTTTCCATAACTTTTTACAAAGTCGTTTAGGTGATTGACCCGCCGTGATATGCCATTAAATACTCGCTCTAGTTTTTCTGCATCGTACTCAAGTGCATTGGGTTGGGACAATAAACGCCCGCTATGACACAAAGAGCTGATCGGTGCGATAGAGTTGTTCAACTCGTGACTTATCACCCGTATGGCTTTTTTCCAAATCTCCAGCTCTTGTTTGTTCAGCGCTTCGGTCATGGGTTTGAATAAATACAAGGTATGGGAAGCACCATTGAGTTTTAACGGCGAACGACTCACATGCCAGGATTGAGAACGAGCGTCTCCCATTTCTACCGTACATATGGCACTGCCTTGCTCACTCAGCTGCTGATAAAAAAGCGGTGTAATTTCTTTAAATAGTGGTGTCCAATCGGCACCTATCATGGCTGTGGAGTTTGGTTCGAACCATTGCTTTGCGGCGTGATTGGCGAAAACAATAGTGTCGTTGTGATTAACGAGCACGGTAACTACGTTTGATTCATTCACCACCTTATCAAGCAGCAATTCTCGTTGGAAAATGTGCTGACGCTCTACGCGAAGTTTGTCGGTAACTTGATTAAACAAAGAGAGTATTTGGGCAGACTGTTTGCCGTTTTTTGAAGGCAAACTTATGGCAAAGTTATTGTCCAACATGTGGAGTAAGCCGTCTTCTAATAAGTCTAATGTAGACGCCTGTTGCAGCATAGTTCGTCGTAAAAACAAGGCTGACGCGACAACTCCCGCTGCGAGTAATAACAAGAAAAGCACAATATGTTTTTGCCACGCCCAAACAAGCCCAAGTACCCATACAAGATTAAAAACAATCAGTGTTACTAGTGCCATTTATTCATTCTCTACATCAATCTTGTATTTTTCAATGCGGCGATAAAGGGCTTGTCTGCTCAGACCTAGTGCTAGTGCAGTTTGTTTAATAACACCTTTGTGAGCTTTAAGTGCAGCTTCAATCTGAGCCTTTTCATTAATAGCTACCGAAGCTTCAAGTTGGAAATCTGCTGGAGATAGTACCTGAGACGAAGAGAATACTTTGGCCCGTTCACAGGCGTTTTGCAGTTCACGGACATTGCCCGGCCAGGATTGTTGTTGGAGAAAACTCAGCGCATCATCACTCAAAGAGAATTCGGGATGTAGAAAGTACTTGGCGAGTGGCGCTATGTCGTCTTTTCGTTCACGCAATGGCGGTAAATGAAGCTCAACTACATTTAATCGAAACCATAAATCTTCTCGAAAGCTGCCGGCTTTAACCATAGCCGGTAGGTCAGCGTTGGTCGCACACAGTACTCTTACATTTACTTTTTGTGTGGTATTCGCGCCAAGTTTTTCAAATTCACCGGTTTGCAGTACCCGCAATAATTTCATTTGCCCACTTAAAGACAAGTTACCGATTTCGTCTAAGAATAATGTTCCATCATCGGCGGCTTCAAAGCGACCAATACGCTGGGAATTTGCGCCAGTAAACGCGCCTTTTTCTGCACCGAAAAGCTCAGCCTCCATCAAATCTGGTGGAATAGCACCAATGTTTACTTTTACGAATGGTGCACTTTGTCGAGTTGAGTGTTGGTGAATATAATCAGCCAATACTTCCTTACCGCACCCGTTTTCGCCGGTAATCATCACATTGATGTCGGCACTAGCCACTCGCTGTGCCTGACCTATCAATTGACCCATTATCGCGCTAGTGTATATGAGTGAGGTTTTGCTTTGGGGTTCTAGGGTAGAATTAGCATACTTATTAATTAAGCTGAGTAACTTTTCATCGTCCCAAGGTTTGGGGAGATAATCTACGGCACCTGCTTTGACAAGTTCTATGGCGGTGTCTAGGTGTGTCCATGCGGTAATTAGCACGATAGGTAAGTTCGGATTCACTTCCTTTAATTTATAAAACAGCGATTTACCTTCATTACCCGAAGTAAGATCTTCAGTGAAGTTCATGTCTTGAATCACAAGGTCGATCTGTTTGTGTTGAACAGCCATAATGGCATCTTTAAGTGTGCTCGCCAGCACCAATGTGTGACCGTGTAACCCCAATAGCAAATCCAATGCATCTAAAACATCGGGGTTATCGTCTACGACTAATACGCGTGCCATTTTCTCTCCATGTGCGCTTTATTATTCAGCTAACGCTTTCGCCCCATCCTACCTGTTATTGCAGTTGGGGCGAAAGGATAATTCTGCTACAAAGTGTTTAAACTGTGCGGGTGGCGATGACCGGTGGAATCATACTCGTACGCCATGCAGGGAACCATGTTGCTATGGTGCCAGAAGCAAATACGATAAACACTGACAAAGCCACAAGTGCTATAGAAGGTTGGCTGATGTCAATCTGCTCACCCAGCAACATGTTAAAGCCAACAATGAAGCCCATTCCAATGACTGCACCAAGTAGAGTCACAAGCCAGTTTTCGCTAAGTACATAAAGCAATACATCTCGCTTTTTTGCCCCCAATGCGCGACGAATACCTATCAGCTTTTTCTGGCGAGTAATGTGAAATTGCGCGTGGGCAAAACTACTAATAGCAGAGATCACTAGCATCAACATACATAGCATGGCGAATAGGCCAGCAAGCCCAGTGTCTTGCTCGAAAAACTCAGTGTGATGTTCTGCAAATGTGTAAACACTTGAGATATCACGTTCTGCTTGTACACCTAATATAGTGTCTTTGGCTGCGTGTCTAACCGCATCCATTTTCGCAGGATCTACATTTAATACATAATACTGAGTAAATGAACTATTGGTTACCGGCCCAATGGCAAAGAAGAAAAACTGTTTCTTAGGGTCAAGAAACGGGTTGTTGATGAAGTCTTTAACTACCCCCACTACACGCCCGCGATTGGTGATTCGCCCTACAGCTCCGTCAGGGTACAAAGTATTTGCTAAAGACTCACTAATCACAATGTTTCGCTCACTACCTGTTTGATCGGTAATTTCGTCATCCCACGTCAACTTTCTACCATCAACAAGCTCAAGTTCAAAAGTGTTGAATATATCAGGGGTGGAGTAATAAACGGCGACATAGTTCAACAAGCGTTCTAGCTCTGCATCTGGTGGGGTATCTATATCTTCCATATTCATATTCCAGCCGCCATTTTGAATGGGTACCTGAATTTGTGGCGATACAGCGTTTACTCCATCAAGCTGCGACAGCTTAAGCAAGTCTTCATCTAAGATAGAGCGATAGTAGTCGCTGTCTTTATAGGCACCAGAGGTAGGCCATGATTCCAGCACAAGCAGTTTTTCCAGTGGTAAACCCGTGGGTTGAAGCAGCTTCTCCCGTGCATCTAACGCCAACACTACACTGTTGACGATGAGCCCAAGAGTGAGTGCGAGCTGAAGCACAAGTAGGCTAGAGGTGAAACGACGTAAAAGGAGTGACTTCAATAAAGCTTTAATATTCACGATTCTATCCTTTTAATTCTGTTGAAATGGCAACGGTACGAGAGCGTACAACGGGGTACAGCGAGCTGAGCAGAGTAGTAATAAGCGCTAAGAGAAAGCCCAATATGAGCATGTCCATTCCCATCACCGCTACGTATTCTAGATTGGGCAGAAGCATTACCGATATGTGCAAGAATACGTAAGCAAGCAGCAAAGAAATTAAGCCAGAGATAACCCCAGTAAACGCACCTTCTACTATGCCTTGCATGAGCAACTGTTGTTTACTTACTCCTAAGGCACGCTTTAGCGCCGTATCAAAGTTAGTGGCACTGTAGCGAGCAAGCAGCAAACTACTGGCGTTAAAAATACACACCACCAAGAACAAACTCGTTGCGATGGCAAAGGCTGCCACACGGTTATCAACCACTTCGTTGTGTGCTAACCATTCGTTCACGTCATGCAGTTGGGTAATGATTTCATTGGGAAACTGACCGGCTTCTTTCAGCGAATGAGAGTGACCCTGCATAGCGGATATAAAGCGTTGTTTTTGTGCCTCGTTGGTAAGTTCTACCCAACCTTGCAAGTAATAAACACCTCTATCTCTGGTTTCAGCCATAGTGTCAAAATTATCGGTAGACACGGTTCTGACTGATGCTGCTAAGTCACTGTCTAATGCGGTTTCAATGGGAATGAATAAGTCTTCTGTGCCGCGAAATTCTAGCCCTTCGTGTACGTGATAAAACATAGGGCGAAGGGGCCATTCGTCTAGTACACCAACAATTGTGAACAGTTCGCCGTTGACCTCTAAAGTTTTACCTACACTGTTTTCGCCAGCAAATAAGGTTTGGTTCATTTGTGCACCCAGCACCACGTTGCGACTGTGATCATCGGTGTAGCTACTACCGTATTTGAATGGTGCGTTAACCATGGTTAGAAATTGATGTGATGATGCGCGAACAGCGCTGGAAAAGCGGGTTAGACTATTTGATTCGGCATCGCGAATATAGGCGTGGGAGCGGTAGTGAAGCACCATGCTATCAGCGAATTCTCCCTGCTTTAATGCCATACCGTCTGAATAGCGCATAATGTCCGTGATGGGGTCGCGGTTCGTTTCCACCGGCCAAGTATTTATGCTGATATGAAAAAGCTGCGCACTTTTTTCAGGAATAGGGTCGCTTGCCATCGTATTCAAAATGGCAAGGTTTGCAGTAAATACACCTACACCAATGGCGAGGGTTAATGTAACCAATCCATATAGGGTTGGAAATCGCTTGAGATTTTTAATACTGAGCTGAAGATAATATTGAAACATGACAATTCCTTATGCGCTTGCTTCAACAGGTGCAAGGTTTTGCGACGGCGCATAAATACTAAAATCAGACACCTCGCCATCAATAATTTGCACGTTGCGTTTTACCGCGCGAGCTTGATCAGGGTCGTGCGTTACCATGATGATTGTTGCACCTTCGCTGTTAAGTTCTTCCAGTAATGTCATTACCTGACTTGCCATCAATGAATCTAAGTTTCCGGTGGGTTCATCTGCTAAAAGAATTTTAGGTTCACCCGCCAACGCGCGAGCAATGGCTACCCGCTGTTGCTGGCCGCCTGATAACTGCTTTGGGTAATAGTCTTTTCGGGCAATAAGGCCAACGCGCTCTAGTGATTTTTCAATGCGGTATTTGCGGTCTTTGGCAGAAAAACCGCGATAGCGAAGTGGCATGTCAATGTTGTCATACAATGAAAAGTCGGGGATCAGATTGTAATTTTGGAAGATAAAACCAATTTTTTCGTTGCGTAGGCTAGAAAGCGCGTTGTCACCAAGCCCTTGAATATTGACGCCATCAAGGGTGTATTGCCCTTGTTGAAAACTGTCGAGTAGCCCCGCTATATTCAAAAAGGTCGATTTTCCTGACCCAGAAGGCCCGGTTACCGCGACAAATTCACCTTCTTGCACGTCTAAACTGAAGTTGCGCAGCGCATGTGTTCTTACCGTACCTGTTTCGTATATTCGACTAACGTTGTTCATGTTAAGCATGATCTTTTCCTTGTAGATTCTCAGACGCGATAAATTATTGAGTAAGCTGCAAAACGTCTGCTTGATTAAATTCGTCGTAGGCAGACACTATGATGTGGTCGCCTGCTGCTAAACCTTGCGTAATTTCAACGTATTCAACGCTGCTTACACCGGTAGTAATTGGGTGTTTGTACACACGGCCATCGTCGTTCAACCGATAAGCCTGTGTACCGTTTTCAAACTGTAAGAAGGCACCTCGCTTTACCATCAAAACATCTTCTTTGCTTTCAAACGCAATGCGAGCGTTAAGGCGCTGATTTTGGCGCAGTCGTAAATTAGCGGGGGTGTCGATTAGGTGAGCACGCACAACCACCTGGTTGTTTTCAATTTCTGGAGACACTGATGCTATTTGCGCGTTGATCGTTTGACCCGACAAGGTAATGCTTACCGGTAAGCTCACTTGCAATTCGTCGGCATAAAATTCTGGAACCGTGAGCTCAGCTTCGTATTGTGAAAGGTCGACCACAGTCATCAATGCCTTTGATGAAGCAACATTTTCTTTTTGCGCAACCAGCCAATTACCCACTACGCCATCAACTGGAGAGCGAATGATAAGTGAGTGTTGGCGGCGCTCAAGTTCGGCAAGCACAAGCTTTTCAGCGTTAACGGCATTGGCGCGTATTTGTTGCTCAAAAAGAAGCCTTTCACGAGTAAGGTCAACGTTATCTTTGGCGTGAGAGTAAAGCAGTTGTGCTTCTTGTAGTGAGTCTTGCGCTTCGGCCCATTCTACTTGGCTAATAACCTGTTTCTCAAAACTTAGATCTGCTCGTTGTTTCTCACGCTTTGCTGCATTTAACGCCACCAGCGCAGTACCTAAGGCTCCTTCAAGCGCGAGTTCGGTTTCTTTATCTGCCAACAAGCCGCGTTTAGCGTCGATTTCCATTTGCGTTATACGTGCGCGCTGTTGCTGAAGTAGTGCATTTAGCTCTGGGCTAGCAATACTAGCCACTGCGTCATTCAGCATGACTTGGTCGCCGGGCTTTACATGTAAGGTCACTATTCCGCTTTCTGTGCTGTAGAGTTGTGGTGCATTTGCTGCCACTAATTTACCCGACACCGCAATATCGCGAATAAGGTCGCCACGAACAACTTCAGCAGTAACCACTTTACTCATATCTACTCGTTTAACGCCGTCTCTCCACGATGTAAACGAAGGCCACAAGAACACAATGCAAATAGTAACTATGATGAGTACGATAATGCCATTCTTCACCCAAGGTGAGCGCTTCGCGACTATTTGTTCGTCTTGTCCAGAAGTGTTGGCTATCATCTCAATGTCCTTAATATTCTTTCTAAACTAGTTGGCTTGCTGTAATGAACATAAGTGTTCGTAATGGCTCAATGCTTCGTATGAGCGTACACTTGCTTAAATCGCAGAGAGCGCTTTTATCAATTTGCAGGCTGTGTGCCAGCTTTTTATTTTATTTAAATTATTGATTTTCATTGTTTTATTTTTATTGTTGTTATTGTCGAGTGTCCGATCGGACACAGCCTTGTGTCCGGCACTGTCCGAAGTTTTGTGGGCGGACACCGCGTGATGAATGGTTAATTAAGGAACCTTGTGGAATTACTCTTTGATTGGATAACCGGGTCTGGTGCTATTGAGTCATCTACTGCGTTATTGTTGATAGGTATGTCGGCATTGACCTCTTTGATTACGGCAACGTTAGGCATTGGCGGTGGTGTGTTTTTGATTGCTGTCATGGCAAGCACCATGCCGGTTTCTGCGCTCATACCGGTACATGGTTTGGTGCAGCTCGGGTCAAATGGTAATCGCGCGCTTATGACCTACAAGTATTGTGATTGGAGTATGGTGAAGTTTTTTTGTATCGGCGCATTATTAGGGGCCGTGCTTGCTTCATTTATTGTTGTTCAATTGCCTTTGGTGGTTATTCAATATGCGGTAGCGGGATTTATTTTGTTTTTGGTATGGGGGCAAAAACCTAAAGCGACGGAAAGCAGTGCGCTAGGACGGAGTATTGCCGGCTTTTTCACAACGCTGGTGTCTATGTTTGTGGGTGCAACGGGTCCATTGGTGGCGGCATTTGTACACAGAAATAACAGCAGTAAAATGCAAATTACAGCAACCTTTGCTACCTGCATGACCTTTCAACACGGTCTAAAAGCATTTGTTTTTACCGCGGTAGGATTTTCATTTGTTCAGTGGGCTGGGCTTATCGTAGCAATGATTGCCAGTGGCGCTTTAGGCACTTATATTGGTTTAAAGGTACTCAAGAAAATATCATCCAATACCTTCTCAATACTGTTTAAATGGGTTGTCACCTTACTGGCGTTACGTCTTTTGTGGCAGGCTGTGAGCGCTTCGTTATAAATACTATCCGGCTTTCTCACAAAGAGAAGGTTGGTTGGCAATGCTTAACGCCGCTTTTAGTCGTCGGGTTCCGCGCATTATCTTAAAACCACCAAAGAGGAAAAGTACGACAGGAAAGGCCGTATACAAATAAGCATCTTGGTATACCGCGTAACTACCATAAAGTAACCCTATCAAGATAAGTAGTGCAGAAACTACCTTCCCTAATTTGATATTTCCACGAACAATTCTGACATCTCGGGTGCTATTTTGAAATATGATGGGAGTAATAACACCTTTGTTACTCTTGTTTCCCACCACTAAGACATCGTCGCCATTTTCTAACGGTATTTGTTCATTTTCTTCAATAGCGATAAGGGTGTTGTCTACATAGAAAGTGACACGGTCCAATCCGTTTTTAACGTAATGGCGTATTTTTTCAACGTTACCAGACGCTTTATACAGTTTAAATTGTAAAGGCCCAGAAATTTGCACGATTGGTTTCTCATTAATCTTGTAGGTTACCGTTTTATAACGCTTTTTAAGGTGAAAAAGCAACTGAAAACGGCGCAATTTTCACTGCGCCGCCTTAAATTGAACACAAATTCAAATCTTTATATGTATCAACGGTTTGGTTAAAACTGATAGCTGGCAGACAACTTCCATTCGGTACCTGCACCCGGTAGCTTTTCACCTACAGGTACTGATACCCCTGAGACACGATTTATGCCTGCTGTATGTGGCACATAGGTCTTGTCAAATAGATTGCGCACCTGCGCTGATATTGTCCAATGATGTCCTAGATCCCAGTCCGCACTTAAGTGAACCAAGCCGTATCCTGCACTTTTGCTCTCGTTTTGTAGAGACGAAACGCGGTTTTGACCCGCGACTAGCTCTGATGTCGCTTGAAGTGTGACAGGTACCGACCCCATATGGGTTTGCCAGTTAATATGGGAAACAAGGGTAAACGGGGTGATTCGAAACACGGCATCGTCAATGTCGTTTCGAGTACCATGCACATAACTTGCGACCGCACTAAGGTTCATATTCTCTGTGATAGCACCTGATAGTTGTGCATCAAATCCTTTTAACGTAGCGTCGGTGTTGGTCCATTGGAAAGGTGTTGATGCGCCCATCATTCCTGCCACCATGATAGCTGCGGTATTTGTGGTAGGAATACCCGCAATATAGTCGCTTACGTCCTGATAGAATAGGCGAGGTGAGAAAGCCCAATGCTCCGAAGTATAGGTAAACCCAAGTTCTACTTGATGAGCGGTTTCGTGAGTTAAGTTAACGTCTCCGATATAAGTGAACCCATCAGCCATACCACCAGAAATAGCCAAAGGTAACCAAGTGTAGCGCTCAAAGTAGTTAGGCGCGCGATTTTTCTGTGAAACACCGGCAAACACTGAGTTGTGCTCAGACAATTCAAATTGCGCAGTAATAGCAATATCTACCATGGTGTCGCTTTGATCTCTGTCTGCGCCATTGAACGCATTTACCAGCATGGACACGGCGTCACTCATCATCACCATACTTGAATTTACGTCATCCGCATTTGACGATACCTGGGTTAACCGCGACCCCATGGTCACCGATGCTTGGCCCAATGTGCCTTGCCATTCGACAAATCCGCTGTGGGTATCTTGTTCTACGTTCATAAAGTTATTGACGAAGAACATGGCATTATTGGGATTAGAAATAATGGAGTTATTGCCAAGGTGTTTGTGTGCCAATCCGGCAGTGAGTTCCCCGTCCATCAGCGGGGTTACATAGGTTATGTCACCGCCCTGCATGAGAGAATCCGTGTCATTTTGACGGGCCATCGGTGCCATCATCAGCATACGTTGACTGAAGTTGTCCATAGTGTGCTGATTGCTGTTACCGAACAAGTTCACAGTCAGGTATTTATTATCAGATTGCTGATAGCGATAACCCAATCTGTACCATGCCGCATCGATGAATTTTATGTCCATAGCAAGCGCCGCTGTTCCACTTTCATTGGTATTTAACTCTTGGTAGCGCACTTCAAAGCTGTGTTTACCCGTGGTAATTCCGCCTCCCAACTTCACACCATTTCGTTGATAATTGGTATTTGGGATGAGGGTTCCGTCAGCGGCTTCTCTTTCGTCTCTTTGTTGGTGGGTAAATGCTCCAGTGACAAAACCCTCATCAAAGCCATAAAAAGCATTGACCTGATACTGTGCCCCCCCGCCAGGCGATATTAACGCCGCGTTTCCTGACAATTGCAGTCCGTTTGGCTGTGAGAACAGTATGGTCATGTCTGATTGCAAAACAAGCTGCCCACCTAGCGATTGAAGACTCGCGCTAACTGGCGCGATACCTCGATAAAGCGTGGCTTGCATACCAAGTTCTGGAAGTACATGGGATAGTGGTGAGTCCATGGCATTGGGCCCGGCGCCTTGGATATCCACACCGTCGATACTTACGCCAACGCGGTCTCCATACAGCCCCCGGTACTGAATAAGCCCTGTTACTGGGCCATTTCTTGATACAGAAATGCCCGCGATATTAGAGAGTTGGTCGCCAAAATCTGCTTCGGTGTTACTGCTTGAGGAAACGCGAGCGTTGCTGATGTGTTGGAGTGGGCTACCAATAACTGTAATTATTTCATTTTCATTGTGGTCGGCATGCGCTACTTGCGCAGCAATAGAGTGCGCCGCAAGCACAGCAACGGCTATTGATGTTTTGTTCATAACTGATCCAAAAAAATTGTAGAACCTTGGCGCTTCATGCGCCCATTATGGTGAGTTTTGAGCAGTTATATTGTTGGTGGCGCGCGAGAAAGTGGCGCTGCGTAGGCAAATGATGTGTAGGGGCGTTGCGCAATTCGTACGCTATATGACGCGTATTCTACAAAGTGGGTGGAAACTGAAATATCACTGGGTAGTGGTGTTGATTGTGGCGTATCGGCTAAAACACTGTTAGTACAGTCGACGTGTGTTGTTTGTTCGTCTTCAAGGTCTGGAGTGACAAAGACAAACTTACCTTGCAATTGGGTAGCACTGACAGAAATCCAGCGCATGTCTTTACCCGTACAAATAAGCTCAATATCATCACTTGCCAAGGCCGAAACAGACTCCATCGAATACGCGGCCAAGCCCATCGCCAATGCATTTTGCATTAGCAAACACAGGCAAAGTAACCAAGTAACGAGGTGGCGTTGTTTCAAAGTATCAAGTTCTTGTTTGGTAGTATTACTATATTAAACACGACACTTACGCAAATGCCAGTTTTGTTGTAAAAATTTTGTGAAATTAAGTGCTTATGATTTTAATCCTTATACAAAAATCGCTCGTTGTTTTGATCTAGGTCATGTTTTCCTTGATTCGTCACTTCTCTATTTATTCACCATTTTGTTTTTTGCTATAGATCAAAATCTACCTCTCTGTAGCGTGAAAGAATATCAGTGTTTATTACACCGGCTGACCAAGTAGCAGCCACACACATTACACATAAAACACTGAACATATAGGGAGAGTTAACATGAGCGATACGTTAGTTGAACTGTCGCGATGGCAATTTGCGTTAACTGCCATGTTTCACTTTATTTTTGTCCCGTTAACCTTGGGATTGAGTTTTTTGCTAGCCATTATGGAATCGGTTTACGTGATGACAGGCAAAGAAATATACAAGCAGATGACTCAATTTTGGGGAAAGCTGTTTGGGATTAACTTTGCGATCGGCGTTGCCACGGGCCTCACTATGGAGTTCCAGTTCGGTATGAACTGGTCTTATTATTCGCATTATGTTGGCGACATTTTTGGTGCCCCCTTAGCCATTGAAGGGCTAATGGCCTTTTTCTTGGAGTCTACGTTTGTGGGGCTGTTCTTTTTTGGCTGGGACAAAATGTCTAAGGTCAAACACCTTATGACTACCTGGTTAGTTGCCCTTGGGTCAAACTTTTCTGCGTTGTGGATCCTTATCGCCAATGGCTGGATGCAATACCCCGTGGGTGCGGAGTTTAACTTTGAAGCCATGCGAATGGAGATGACAAGCTTTTCAGAGGTCATCTTTAACCCTGTGGCTCAAGTGAAGTTTGTTCATACTGTGTCTGCTGGTTACGTCACAGGTGCTTTGTTTATTCTGGCGATTTCCAGTTACTACCTTCTCAATCACAAGCATATAGCTTTTGCCCGCCGCTCTTTCGCCATTGCTGCAAGTTTTGGTTTAGCGGCAACTTTATCAGTGATTGTATTGGGGGATGAAAGTGGCTACGAGCTTGGTGACGTGCAAAAAGTCAAATTGGCTGCTGTAGAAGCAGAGTACGAGACTCACCCAGCACCAGCACCTTTTACCGTGATAGGTTTTCCCAACGACGAGACGCAAGAAACAGAGTATGCATTACAGATCCCTTGGGCCATGGGGATCATTGCTACCCGTTCACTCTCTGAGGAAGTGGCGGGCATCAAAGACTTAAAAGAAATTAACCGTGGTCGTATTCTGGAAGGTGTTCAAGCCTACGCAGTGCTTGATGAAGTGCGGGCAGGTACTGCCACACCGGAGCAGCGGGCAACCTTTGAAGCATACAAAGACAGTTTAGGTTACGCCATGCTACTAGAGCCTTTTACCACGGATATTACTAGTCCCACTGATACTGCCATTCAAAAAGCGGTGGATTACAGTATTCCGCCTGTAGCGCCATTGTTTTGGAGTTTCCGAATTATGGTGGCCGCAGGGTTTGCCATGTTGGTGCTATTCGCTTGTGCTTTTTACTACAGCACCAAGCATCGCATTACTAAACCCCGTTGGTTGTTAAAAGCGAGTTTATATTCCCTGCCATTACCTTGGATTGCTTCGGAAGCTGGGTGGTTTGTTGCCGAGTATGGCCGCCAGCCGTGGTCTATCGCTGAAGTGCTTCCCGTGCATGCCTCTGTGTCTAATCTGTCGGTTGGTGAAGTAGTGACTACCTTGGTTGCGTACTCAGCCTTCTACACTGTGATGTTTATTGCTGCTTTCTACTTAATGAAAAAGTTCGCCAAGAAGGGGCCAGTTCCACCGAGCGATTCTAGTTTGGAGAGTGATGACCTCGTCGATGTTAACGTAAAAGGAGCAAGCGCATGATTGATTACGAAATCCTCCGCGTCATTTGGTGGTGCCTTGTAGGTGTACTACTGATTGGATTTGCGGTTACCGACGGTTTTGATTTAGGTGTAGGTGCATTGCTGACGCTTATCGGAAAAACCGACAAAGAACGCCGTGTGATGATAAATACCGTAGGCCCTCATTGGGATGGCAATCAGGTATGGTTTATTACGGCGGGTGGTGCAATTTTTGCGGCGTGGCCTTTGATTTATGCCACCGCATTCTCGGGTTTTTACTTGGCCTTAGCACTTACGCTAATTGCATTGTGGATGCGCCCTATTGGGTTTGATTACCGCAGTAAGCTGCCCAGCCAAAAATGGCGTAATGCGTGGGACTGGGCCTTGTTTGCGGGCGGAATTGTACCATCGCTTATTTTTGGTGTGGCCTTTGGCAATCTGTTATTGGGTGTTCCTTTCGAGATGGACAACACCCTCAAATCCACCTATTCAGGTAACTTCTTTGGTTTGCTCACCCCATTTGCCTTGTTGGCTGGGTTATTGTCGGTAGCCATGCTGTTGAATCACGGCGCGACCTGGTTGCAGATGAAAACCGACGGCTTTATTGCTACTCGAGCTCGTGTGGTGTCTGTGGTATTGAGCCTTGCAGGTGTGGTGTTTTTTGCACTGGCGGGAGTTTGGATTGCGTTTGGTATTGACGGATATGTTTTAACGTCGGCTATTGATACTTCAGCAACCTCAAACCCGCTCAATAAAACCGTAGCCCTAGCCGCAGGTGGTTGGTTAAACAACTACAGCGAATTCCCTTGGATGATAGTGGCTCCTGTACTCGGTATTTTTGCAGGATTAGCCTGTGCGTACTTCTCAAAAGTGGGTAATGCCGGACTCGCGTTTGTTTCTAGCGCCTTGTTTATCACAGGGGTAATTCTCACTGCTGGCTTTTCTATGTTTCCATTCTTGATGCCCAGCAGCACCATGCCGGAGGTAAGCCTGACGGTATGGGATGCAACGTCTAGCCAAATGACACTGAACATCATGTTTATTGTGGCATGTGTGTTTGTACCAATTGTACTGAGCTATACAGCCTATGGTTTTTACGTTATGCGTGGTCGTATTAAAACCACTGACCTAGACCAATCTCACACAATTTATTAAGGAGAGTACTATGTGGTATTTCACTTGGATTCTGGGCGTTTTACTGGCTTGTGCTTTCGGCATTATCAACGTGATGTGGTTAGAGTCTACCGAAGATATGGATAGATCAGACAGCGTAGATTAAGCGTCAGTAGGACTAACATCGATGACAACAAAACAAGAGCAGACATTGAACCTATGGTTTAGGCAACTCGATAAGACCCATCGCTTGAGAGTGACTAGGCAGTTAGCTGCTTTGGGGCTAGTGCGCTGTCTGTCTCTTATTTTTTTGATCGGAGGTTTTTATTTCTTTGCGCTGGGAGTACACACTTGGATAGTCTTCCAACTGCCGTTTTCCAGCGATACCATTTTAAATATGGCACTGTGCTTGTTGGCGAGCTGGATCATTCAAGGTGTATCGCACCTATTGGTGCAAAGGTACAAGCAAGGCCTACTTAATCGTTTAGAGCATCAGCTAGCCCGATCGTTGGCATGGCAACAGCATGCGCTCATACGACAACAAAGTACCTTCTATTGGCAATCGCTTTGGTTAAAGCACATACCTTCATTGGTAAACTGGTGCTTTGAATATCGGGTACAGCAGTTGGTGGCAACTGTGATGCCCCTGTTAGTACTTGCTGTGATTTTTTCTGTAAATTACGTCATTGGGGTTGGCTTGATATTAGCGCTACCTGTAGTGCCGTTGTTTATGATCATTGTGGGCAAAGGGGCAGCCAGCCAACAGAAGAAACATTTTACTGCACTTAACCGCTTGGGTAGTTTGTTTGCTGACAGGCTTAACGCTCTGCCGTTACTGGCGAGTTACAATGCTCATAACAAACAGTCTCAACTACTCACCAACGCCAGTACCCAGTTAAATGAACGCACTATGAAAGTGGTGAGCGTTGCTTTCTTATCGAATACCGTTCTCGACTTTTTTGCCACCCTTTCCGTAGCTCTTGTTGCCGTGTTTATTGGTTTTACCTTATTAGGTGAGCTTAATATTGGGCCTGAGATCTCGCTACACCACGGGCTTTGGATCTTGCTCACTGTGCCATTGTTACTCAGCGAAATGAAAAGGCTGGGACAGGTATATCATCAAAAAGCGGAAGTAGAAGCGGCGAGGGAGCCGTTAAACAAGGTGTTTGGAGAGCTTCCTCCTTCAGAACTTGGTGAGCAGAAACGATTTACATACTTTTTCACCAACAAGTTTTCAGTTGAAGGGTTGCTAACGGGAACTAACGTTAGTGTAAAGCAAGGGGACAAAATTAGGGTTTGCGGAAAATCAGGCGCAGGCAAAACGGTTTTGTTAGAAGCCCTAGCCGGGCAGCGTATAGCGTCAGCACAGCTATCAGGCACTTTCGTGTGGCTTCACCAGTCACCTTTAATAATGCCGGGAAGCTTACGAAGTAACCTAACGGTAGGAAGAGACCTTGACGATAATGCCTTGCTTAATGCTTTGCATAGGGTAGAGCTGACAGGGTGGTTTGAAGCACTTCCAGAGGGGCTGGATACTAAAATGTCGGATTATCCCGCGTTGTCGGGTGGCGAATCCCAGCGCTTGTCATTAGCTAGAGCTTTGCTGAGTAATGCCGATATTTGGTTTTTAGACGAGCCAACTGCCCATTTGCCGGAAAATCAGCATCACAGATTGTCTGCGCTAATAGTGAGTCTTACTCGCGATAAAACCGTATTTTGGGCCTCTCATAAGCACTTACCAGCAAGCTATTTTTCTCAGCATTGGATCATCAGTAACAAACATATTATTTGTTGCCCTAGTGAGGGAAATTACAATGAATAAACACGCGTTTGTTACCGCTTTACTTGCGCTGATACACGGTGCGGCAGGGCTTGTTATTCTTATTGTGTCATCTTGGTTTATCGCTATTAGCGCCATAGCGCCGGTGGGCTTTAACTATGTTATCCCAGCTGTTGTAATACGAGGGCTTGCCCTACTCAGGATAGCGTCTGGTTATGGATACATGTGGTTGGGACATAGTGATTTACTTCGCCGTGTTGCTGAGCAACGAATGTCGGTTTTTGCCGCATTGAAACAGCAAAAACTCAACAACAAAGCATGGACTATCGAGGCATTAGCTAACCACACCGAGCGACTGGCATCGGCTTGGATAGCTTGGGTGTCTCCTTTGGGCTCTGCCTCTCTGATTATGTTGGGATTGGTTGCGACAGCCACATTGTTTGCATTGCCGGGTGTGGCGTTTTTATGGGTGTTGTTGTTCGCGTGGACCGTTTGTTTGTGTGGGTTAGGGCTATTTGCAATGAATAAAGCTGATTGCTTTTCCCATGATGAGACTGAGTTTCGCCGGCAGACAGAGGACTTTTTTAGCAACAGCGCTCTCTGGCATTTCGTGTGCCAACAGCACGATAGCTACCTGGATGACATACCCCAAACACCTAGCGCTGACAAAGTTTGGGGCAATAATAACCGACAGCTAGTAGGGCTACTCATAACCACATGGCTGTTCCAAGGCATAGCGCTTGCACTAGCTGTTGGCGCTGTCGTCTCAGGTAATCGATATGGCGTTTATACACCCATAATGCTTGTTGTACCTATGGTGTTGTTGGCTGCGCCCGACTGGATAGGGAGTAGCTTTGGCGCTTTGCTCAAGTGGGCAGAATGGGGTCAGAGTAAAAAAGAACTCCAAAGTATAGATGCTGTCCCCCTGCTGATGTTGTCCGCTCAGCCTATTAAACAAAGCCTTGAGATTGACGAGTTTTCTATTCACGGGCGTAAGCACATTCCTATCAATGCTGAGTTTCCAGTCAAGGGCGTTGTAGTACTTACCGGCGAATCCGGTTGCGGTAAGTCCAGTGTATTACAGGGAATGGCAGGGCTGTTACCTTACTCGGGTACTAGATCGGTTGACGGGCAAGCTTTACCAGACGGTATGGTAAATGGTTGGCTATACGTTGAACAGCAACCCATCATTTTATCTGGCACCATTAAACTCAACTTAGATCCCTCAGGTGCTGGAATCACAGAAAGTGCAATGGGCAATGTGCTAGCCGCGCTTAGCCTGAATACCCTCAGCGATTTATCAGAATGGGTAGGTAATGAGGCACGACTGCTCTCTGGGGGGGAGTCAAAGCGCCTTACGCTAGCTAGAGCATTGCTCGCCAATCCAGATGTATTATTGGTAGACGAGCCTTTTGAAGGGTTAGATGAGACAACGCAAAATACAGTTGCACATGTACTTAATCGTTTTGCCAATGAAAAACTCGTGGTTGTGGCTAGCCACGTTATTCCTGACAGTTTGGAATCGGTAAAGACTATCAATATGATGGAGCCAAAGACTGTATCGGCCTCTTGTATTAGTAGCAGCTAGCCTGCGGTGGCGACAAGCGAAACTCCACTTAACATAAGTAGCAAAATTGCACTTTTTCTTACCCACATTACATTAACCATCGGCGCCAGCTTTCGCGCGAGTCTGGTTGAAATGATCACAATGGGTATGCCCAACGCAGTGGTATAAAGCGTGGTGAGTTCAGGCCAGGTACCGAAGGGAACCAAGAGTATTCGTGTTGTGGCGCTAATACTAAACACCATTAATAGTGTGCATTTGATTTGTTCTAATTCCCACGGCTGACGATATAGGTGGTAAACCACCGGTGGTCCTGAAGTTGCAAAAAGTCCACCGAGTAACCCACCTAAACTTCCCGCAAAGTAAAAGGAGAAGGGGTTACTTTGCTGTGTTTTAACCGACTTTTTGATCAAAAGCAGGCTAGTTGCAACTAATATGCAAATACCTAAAGTGAGCTTTAGCGCACTGACATGCGCGCTTGATAACCATTCAAGCAGCCAAAACCCCAGTAAAATGGATGGAAATGCTGCGATTAATATACGCTTTACTGCTACTCCATCTACATGATGTCGTCCGCGATAAGCCAGCTCAATCGAATTGAAAACACTCAGCACACAAACCAGCAATGCTGTCGATGTTATCGGCAGTAGATTGAATGCGGTAAAGGTAGACATGATGAGTAAGCCAAAACCGAACCCGGTTAATGACTGAATGAGCGTGGCAACGGACACTAGGCTGAGCAGCAGTATAAGATTGGTGTCTAGCATGCGAATAATCAAAAGTTTTTTGTCATGATACAGCGAATGAGACAAATCGCTTCAGAATTAAGCGCTCCATCACTTAGTTTAGTCCGCGCTTAGTCTGAAGATAAGTGGCGAAGCTACCCAACCAGTGACTGCCCATGTAGTGCATGTCGCCCAATACGGCATTAAGCCCCGCTTGTCTGTGAGATTCAATGACCATTTGAAGCGGTTTTATGCGAGGATCGTCATGGGGTAAGCCACTGACGATTCCCTCTAACATCCACGCGCGACTGGTGTTTAGTCCATCTAGATGGGCTAGTTTGCCATCACTTTTGTCCGTAACTACTGCGGGGAGCAACCAATCGGTAGTGCTGTTTACCGTCAGATTTGGGAAGAATGTGGAAAGCCATTGAGCATAGTCTGATGGATTCATCACTCGTCGCATAAGGTCTGCTTCTGCAATGCAGGGAGATAAGAAGTCTTGTCCCGAAGGCTCGTAAGACAGCGGGCAATTGATATCGCTTTTGTACAGGGCATTGATTCGTTCAACGAGCAAGTTTTCAAAAGCTGTATTTCCAGAAACACGGCTCCAATCGAGCATCAAGCCAAAAGCAAATGCAGTTTGACTGTGCTCTCCCGTTCTAATGGGAAAAGATAGTTTGGGTAGCCACTCAGAAATATTTTTTACTGCTTGAGTTTCCAGAGGTATCAGATTTTCAAGCCACTGTTTGGCTTCTGGTCTATGTGATTGACGAAGTTCTGCGGTGAGTTGAAACAACCAAGCAATACCATAAGGTCGTTCGAAAGATTTCATTCCATCACGCTGATAGTTTGCCAGTTCACCGGCGATATTTTCGGCGCTTAAGCTCTGAGTGAGTTTGGTGACAATAGTTTTGACATCAACCTTATCACTGCTTGTATTCAGTAATCTCACCAGAAGCCAGTGACCGTGCACCGATGAGTGCCAGTCAAAACAGCCATAAAACGCGGGATAAAGCTCTCGTGGTGGCTTTATATCAGCATCGCTATTAATAAAGTGAGCGATTTTATTGGTGTACTCTTTGTGAATGCAATCCAATGCCAAGTTAGAAAATACCACTTCATAACTGCTAGTAGTGTGTTCGCTTGTAGGTGTTTGTTCAGATGCGTGTGCATTAAGAGTTGCAAAGCATAGCAGTATGGCTTGTAGCAGAAAGTTGGAAGGCTTCTTCATTTGACTTTATCAGTAGATAATGGCGATTTATGGGTAAAAGCATCCCCTTTTTTAACGATTTAATCAATTTTTACTGCTTGAAAACCCTTGTCACCCTTGGTTCTCGCCTATTGCAGAAGTTATCGGTAGATAACAAGAGAAAGTCAGATGTAGGTGGGAAAGGCCTACACTTTTTACAGCCGGCATATTAAAGAGGGAGCGATGAACGTTTTATAGCCATCTGAGGCATGGATGCCGAAGCTGAGCCCCATCATTTCTGGAGTTTGAACCAAAAAAAGCCCGGCAGGTGCCGGGACTTTAACCAAAGGAACTAGGTTCTATTGCTTCCAAACAATGTTGTCGATACGGATAACAGTACCTTGTTCTGTACCCCAGTCTGGTGCAATAACAAAGGCTGCGTCAACGCCATTGATGTTGGCTGGTTGTTCCCAACTTGGTGTTGGGTTTGCCAGTAAATCGGCCACTGAAATAACATAGCGTTTCCAAACACCTAACTCTGGTGGCTCGATAGGGAAGGCACTACTTGTACTTGGGTACACGCTGTCAAATTTCACGTAGAAGTTAGTGTTTGCAAGACCGACGTCTGGTTCGGCTATTAGCTTCACATCAAACTCAATGGTTCCTGTGCTATACGCCGACAAGTCGATAGTAGAACCAGCGGGTTGAACAAAATAAGCCAAATTGGTTTGATTAATGTTGAACGCATATTCAGCAACTGTACCGTAGCTTGTATCTTCGTCTTCCAACAATGTTTCTGTGACACCGTTTAAGGTTGGTGTAAACATTGGGTCTGGCGTGTCGGTACCATTGAATATGAGTAGGTCACCGCTAGGCGTTGGTGCAGGGTCTACGGGATCTTCAGGCTCAACAGGCTCGCCCGCTGTCCAAACAATGTTGTCTAGCTGGAAGGTAACCCCACCTTGGTCGTCAGGGGCGGGGAATATCACAATACCCGTATTCACCTTAGTAACATCTAAGCCGCCATCAATAAGCTGCTGTACAGGAACGTTAACCGTTTCCCAGTTGCCGTCGCCCACTACACCGAGGGACTGATCGCCACTGGTACAGGGGAAGAAGCAGTCAATCTTCATTGCCATACCTGTGGTGTTTGTACCATAGTCGGTAACGCGAATATCAAAGCTCACATAACCATTGGTATAAGCAGAAAGGTCTATTGTTGCCAGTGATTGAATGTAGAACACACCATTGACGCTAGCATCGGCATCAAAGCTCACTTCAAGGACAGTATTGCCATCAAGGTCAACGGTTTGCCAGTTTACTTTATTGCCATCAACCGTACCGTCAAAATAGTCAAACCCTGCGCGAGAATCCCACGCACCAATACCTCGTGTCCACGCCTCGTCAACAGAATCGACAAACACGTTTAACTCTTCTTGGCTGACTAGTGGAGCTGGTGGACGAATACCACAGCTGTTGTTACCCGGAGCGCCACACTTAAATTTGATATTGTCGAGCATAATGTGTGCAGAAGACGTAGGCTCTACGACGAATAGACTAACTACGCTGTTAACGTCGAGTGGATTACCACCACCATTATTGGGGTTGGCGAGTAAGTCGCTTAGCTTAAGGTGAATGGGCTGCCATGCATCCATGGTTAGCTCACTTACTGGAAGGTTAATGTAACCAAGGTTGGGGAAACCACTATCCATTTTGATAGCAATCATGCCTTCAGGATCGGTGGATGCACTGTCCACATAAAGGTCAAATGACAGCTCACCATTGTGTGGTGCCCATGGCTCGGCAGACGTGCCCACACCGTAAAGTTCAAATGTCTCTGCATCATCGGCGTAAATAGACACGTTACCGCTGTTGGTCGTAATAATTTCAAGCACTGTACCTTGGTCGCCACCAATATCAGGTGTGTCAAAGGTTAATGCGCCATCATTGTTCCACCATGAGTTCATACCCAATGCTCGTGTCTGGGTTTCGGTGCCTTGCCACGTTAATGCGCCAATACCGTCAGCAAAGAGAGTATGTTCCTCTTCTGAATACACTGTAGATGCGGGGACATCGGCAGCATCGGAAAGATTTGATGCACAACCTCTACCCGTTTCACTGTCAGCAGGGCATTGGTAAACACGTACATAGTCGACTTCCATTTGCAGTGGAAGGGCTAAATCGTTTGAAGGTGCACCAGGTAAGTTTCCGCCTATGGCGACGTTCAGAATGATATGGAAAGGCGTATTGAACGGTGCATTTTCATTAGTGGTGAAGCCGGTATCTTGTCCACCCCAATAGTAGCTAAACCAATTGTCATTGGTCATAGTGGCATAGTGAGTATCGTCAATATACCAGCGTATTTCACCCGCTTCCCATTCGATAGCGTAGCGGTGGAAATCGTCAGAAACAATCTCACTTGGCGTATAAGTATCGGAACTGTATCTGTTTAACGGCCAAAGAGAGCCATAATGAATAGTACCTAAAATTTCATTTTTACCATCAACACCAAGGTTAGTGGCTTCAAGAATATCGATCTCGCCACCAGCAGCCCAAGCACCATAGGGTGAGTTGGTGGGAAGCAGCCAAAACGCAGGCCATGTACCCTGACCGGCAGGAAGCTTAATACTTGCTTCGATTCGACCAAAAGTTACATCGACTTTCCCTTCCGTTGTTAAGCGTGCGGAAGTGTAGTTGTACCCACCCACTGAGTCAGACTCGGCTTGAATAATGAGCTTACCGTCTTGTAAAAACGCATTGTCTGCTTCGTAGTACTGGAGTTCGTTGTTACCCCAACCAGGAATTCCGTATTCAGTACCATCACCAACCAATGCATTCCAACTGGCGTCATCGAGAGTATCTGCGTCGAATTCGTCAGCCCATACCAATTCCCAACCCGCTTCTTCAGGTGTTTGGGGAGCCGCAGGCTCGGGAGCTGGGGTTGGTGCTGGCTCTTCGACAGCGGTACCCGAGCTTTCGATAACATCATTACACCCATAGAGTGTTGTTGTCAGCGCAGCAATTAAGGCAACTGCGCAGGGATGCTTTTTCAAGTTCATTATTGTGCCCTCAGTGAGTTTTATTGGCGTGGTGTGAGCATATACAAGCACGCCAGTGTTAAATCATGTTTGCGCTTACATTTCTGAGTGCTAGTCGAATAACTCAACGACTAGCGCGCTAACAAAAACAGACTAGTTACACGCCATGTCTCCCGAAGTTGAAGGTTCAAGGCGAATATTTGAAATGGTTAATTCATTTGCGCTGGTCGCTGACAGTGCAAAAGGTGAGTAAACCTCAGACAAAGACATGCCTTGACCGACAAAACATGACGTAGGAATGGTCACTGTCTGCCAATCAGTAGAGGTAATCACAAAGTTTGATAGTGGAAGCGAGGTTACGCAATCACCACCACAACTCATGGCAATAGACAGATTGTCAGCAGCGGTGCCTAGCTTGACGTCAAATACCAATGCGGCTGATTCACCAGCGAAGTCGCGAAGATCTTCAGGAAATGGAGAATAGAATCCAACGGTACCTTGTCCGCTAAAGGTTGCTTGTAAGCTGTCTTCTTGCACATTACGATCTGTGGTTCTAACCCTAACCTGTTCGCCAGATACGGTATTACTTAGCATTGGCGTATCGCCACCAGCATCTCTCACCATAAGTTGCCATGGTTTTTGTGATGTAAGCACGTATATATCGTGGGGTTCAGATTGATTTTGCTGATCGTTGCCGTGGGATTCTGAAAGTGGTGTATTCAGTGGATCAACATCGCCAAACCCAAGGCCGTATCCATAGGCGAATAGCGGTGTTTGACCATCGCCCTTGTTAACGATTTGCGTAGGGGAGGCGGGCCAAGAAAAAGATAACTTTCCTTGCATGGGGTACTGTACTTCACCTTGCTGATTGGTAAAGATAACGTCAGCAATTCCTTGCCCTTCTGACCCGGGTAACCAAGCGACAACAAAGGCGTCGCTTGCATTCAGTTCTGGGTTTACCCACAGCGGGCGACCGGTGATAAATACGGAAACCACTGGAATCCCTTGTGCTTTAAAACTGTTGAGAAGCGCAAGGTCTGATTTGTCGCCACGCTGATATTCAACGTTAGAAATGTCGCCATTGCCTTCAGCGTAAGGGGTTTCACCGAATACAACGATAGCCACATCGGGCTTTTCGTTATCGGTGTAACTTGTTGGTGCTGACTCCAATAATGTGGCATTTCCCCCCGCAGCAGTTACGGCGCTTTCAATACCTTGAAAAATAGAGGTTGCGCCTGGGAAATCACTGTTTTCATTACCCGTACCTTGCCAAGTAATTGTCCAGCCACCAGACTGCTTGCCGATGTTGTGAGCGCCATCACCTGCAACTACAACATTCATAGTGGGCGATAATGGCAAAAGGCCGTTTTGGTTCTTAAGCATTACCAGTGATTTACGTACCGCTGCTCGTGCTATATCTCTATGGGCTTGTGCACCTATGATGCTTTGATCGCCAGATAACGCGCGATTTGCCGGTGACGGTTGCTCAAATAAGCCAACACGCATTTTTACACGTAACACCCTGCGTACTGCGTCATCCAAACGCGACAACGGAATAACACCAGATTTCACCTGAGCTACAGTATTCTCGTAAAGCGGCTTCCATGCACCTGTAGGCACCATGTAAACATCTAAACCAGCATTAATAGCTTGAGGGCAGCTTTCGTTTGAGCAGCCTTCGATCTGACCGTGGCCGTTCCAGTCGCCGACGACGAACCCATCAAAGCCCATTTTCTCTTTCAAAACATTAGTTAGCAGGTACTTACTTCCGTGGATCTTTTTACCATGCCAGCTGTTAAATGATGCCATTACTGATTGAGAACCAGCATTCAAACCGTGAACATAACCTTGTGCATGAATGTTGAAGAGCTCTTCTTCGCTAGCAATATTATTGCCTTGGTCATCGCCATCTTGTGTGCCGCCGTCGCCGATAAAATGCTTTACAGTAGAAATCACATGGCTGTCATCTATGTAGCCACTGCTGATGTCACCTTGCATGCCAGTAACAATGGCATGGGCATACTCACCAACAACTTCTGGATCTTCCGAATAGCTTTCATATGTTCTACCCCAGCGGTCATCCCGTGCGGTGGCTACAGTTGGTGCGAAGATCCAGTCTATGCCTGTTGCTCTAACTTCTTTTGCGGTTGCGGCGGCAATTTCAGTGATGAGTGCCGGATCGCGCATAGCGCCTAAGCCAATATTATGCGGAAATAATGTGGCTCCAATGACATTGTTGTGACCGTGTACGGCGTCCGTGCCCCACATGGTTGGGATTGAAATACCGTCTATACTGTCGTCAACAGAAGCTTCGTGCATGGCCTCTGCAAGTGCAACCCAATCATCTGGGGTTGCATGTTTATCTAGATTTGGAAATGACCCACCACCATTTAAATATGATCCAAAGCCGTAAGTTCGCATGTCTTCAACGGTGACATCACGAATTTCAGGCTGCATGATTTGGGCAACTTTTTGCTCAATGGTCATAGTTGCCAGCAATGCGTCGACTCGGGATTCAACTTCATCACTGTTGTGCGCTTTAAAAGTAATTTGAGGCCAAAAGTCTGGGACTTGACTGTCAGTTACTGTTGGTGTTGTTGGCGTTGTTACCTCATTTTGAGTGGTTGTTTTTTGGCAGCCTACCGTAATTAGTGCGGCAACTGCGAGTGAAAGTGAGCGTTTTTTCATTGTTTGTGTCCTTTGTTTATTGCGCGGCACTGAATTGAGGTGTTGATCCACGTAGGCCGTAGTAACCGATAAACAAGTAGCAAAGTAGTGGGAGTAAAAATGACAACTGAACGCCAAAAATGTCTGCTAGCACGCCTTGAAGCAGGGGTATTATTGCTCCGCCAACGATAGCAAGGCATAAAAGGCCAGATGCTTGGGCTGTTTGGTTGTTGAGATCTTTAAGCGCTAGGCTGAAAATTGTTGGGAACATAATAGAGTTGCAAAAGCCCACCGCCAAGATAGACCACATCGCAAGCGAACCTGAACTCATCACCGATAGTAATATAAGCGAACAGCTCGCTACTGCGTTGAATGCTAATAATTTACCCGCTGCTACTTTTTGCATTACAGCGGCACCAATAAATCTTCCAACCATTGCTCCGCCCCAATAATAAGCAATGTAGGTTGATGCTTGCCCTTCACTCATCCCCATGATGCTTGTTAGACCAAAATAATTGACTAAAAAGCTACCTATCGCCACTTCGGCGCCTACGTAGAGGAAAATGCCTACCACGCCCAGCGTAAGGTGGCGATGTTTTAACGCACTAAGTGAGGAGTGAGAGGTGTGGTTAGCGCTACTACTAGTTCGATTTTCAGGTAAAGGAACTTTTGCCATGACTACCGCTAACAAGACCAAAATAGCAGCGAGGGCTAGATAGGGAATTTTAACCGCGTTGGCATCGGCATCAGACGCCATATGTTCTCCGGCACCGAATAAAAGAATGCCCCCTATGATTGGCGCAATAGTCGTACCGAGTGAATTGAAGGCCTGTGTCATAGTTAAGCGGCTAGAGGCGGTTTTTGGATCACCCATTAAGGTAACCAATGGATTAGCAGCGACTTGCAGAAGCGTAATGCCAGAGGCAAGTACAAAGAGTGCACCCAAGAACATCCAATATTGAATAAAAATGGCCGATGGAATGAAAAGAATACATCCCACTGCCGCTGTACAAAGCCCTATGGATATTCCTTTCTGATAGCCAATAGTACTAACCAATTTACCTGCGGGTACAGATACAAGAAAGTAAGCACCAAAAAAACACGATTGAACTAGCATTGCTTGGGTGTAACTTAAGTCGAACAATGCTTTTAGGTGCGGGATAAGAATGTCGTTAAGTGCTGTGATAAACCCCCACATGAAAAACAAAGAGGTTAGCGCCCAAAGCGCCGTATGAGAACGAGAGGGAGCAGGTGTTGATGTTGCCTGCATTGTATTAGCCATGATCTAACCCTAATTTAGGTACTTGGTTTTAAAGAATTTTTTGAAAAACAACCAAGCCAATGTGTTAATAACTTGTTGGTCAGTATATATGCGACAGTCATAAATGCAAGCGCTTACATTTTGATTTACAGGCAAGGATACAAGCTTTATTGTAATACAAATGTGAATTTAAAGGCCTATTTGGTCGGTTTCTTTGTCCACATTAAAAATTTTTTAAAAACCTGAGTGAGTCGTGGTTGTTTTGTGTTTTTATTGCATTTAATCATGGGTTTGGTGGTTTGTTTGAGTATTCTAAGGTGATCTTTAAACCTACTTTTATTAGCTTTGGTTGTGGATTTTTGTACTATCATTAACATCTTCATAACAAATTATTTGTAATTAACATAAGGAAAACACTTGCATTACATTTCAATTATTCGTACATTTTTAGTGAAAGCGCTTACAAGTAGGTTTGTTTAAATTTGTAAGCGCTTTCATGGTGGCTTGCTTATTAGGGTACTCAAGCCAACACACAATAACGGACACAATGCACAGAACCAAAGTCACACAATAGGCTGCGAGTGCACACCACAAATGCACAGTAGGTATGCCTGTAAATAACACGGCTGGGGAAACAAATGAAATCTACTACATTTAAAAGAACACGGGTTGCTACGAGCCTGTCACTGATACTAGGGGCAATGTCATTGCCATTAGTTGCACAAGAAGCTGAAAGCGAAAGTGTGCAAGGTACTGACTTTGAGGTTATAGAAGTTAGTGGTATTCGCGAGAGCTTAACAAAAGCAATGCTTACCAAGAAAGCTGCATCAGGGGTAGTTGACGCTATTTCTGCGGAAGATATTGGTAAGTTTCCTGATACTAACCTCGCTGAATCACTACAGCGTATTTCAGGTGTATCAATTGACCGCAGCAACGGCGAAGGAAGCCGAGTAACGGTGCGTGGTTGGGGCCCCGACTATAACTTAGTTACATTGAACGGCCGTCAAATGCCGGCAGCAAATATCGAGGCAACGTCTGCGTCTGCATCTCGTTCGTTCGATTTTGGCAACCTTGCTTCTGAAGGTGTTGCAGCAGTAGAGGTATACAAAACCAGCTTGGCAGGTCAGCCTACTGGTGGTATCGGCTCGGTAATTAACTTGGTTACAGCCAAACCATTAAGTAACCCAGGGGTTACTGCGAACTTTGGCGTTAAAGGTGTTATCGATAACTCGTCACAAGAAGGTGACACAGTAACGCCAGAAGTATCGGGTATCTACAGTAAAACGTTTAATGACGATACCTTTGGTATTCAGCTTATTGGCTCTTATCAACAACGTGACAGTGGATTGGCAAGTGCTGAAACCGGTAGTGGTTGGTATACCATTAAAGGCAACGGTGGTGATTGGGGTTCACTGCCTCAGGATGGCAGTTTCATTAACCCTCCGGGCGAAAATGATCTTTACTCTGTACCAAGAAACCTAGCGTACAACTTTGACGAAGTTAGTCGTACCCGTGTTAACGGTCAGCTTACGTTGCAATATGCACCTAACGACGACATTACTGCAACCTTAGATTACACCTACTCAGAGCTAGAAACACAAACACAGCGCCAACAGCTATCTACCTGGTTTAATGGTGTTCCGACGTATGGCGAGTATACCGAAGGTACTAACACCGTTGGTTCTATTATTGGCCCAGTGATTTATGCAGATGCGACTTGCTGTGATGTGGGTTTAGGTACCAGTGATTACACCACGGTCAATGAAAATAAGTCTCTTGGTTTAAATGTTGAGTGGATTGCCAGTGACAACCTAACCTTAGAGCTTGATTATCACTCATCTCAAGCAGAGGGTGGCCCGAAAAATAACTTGGGTTCGAATAACGTGATCAGTGCGGTAAGTTTCGACCGGGTTTCGACAGAAGTTGATTATTCACAAGATTTCCCTGTTATGGATATCACTTATGTAGATGGTGTGAGTGGCCTTGACCCTGCCCGTATGTCTACATCAGGTCTATCGTTCCGCAACAGTTACATGAAGTCTGAAATCGACCAACTTCAGTTCCGCGGCAACTACTATTTCGACGATAGCATAGTCACAAGCATAGATTTTGGCTTAGCGGTTATGGATGCGAAAAACCGTTCTGCTTACTCAAATGCGCAGCGTGACACTTGGGGTGGTTACGGCACGCCAGATGACTATCCAGACGATATCTTTGTACAAAAAGATCTTCCAAGCATGTTTGATGATGTATTAGGGAGCAATGGTGCGAACCTAGAACCCTTCTACTATGCGTCTAGCATGAGCGACCTCATCAACGCAATCTCTGCTATCGCAACAGCTAATGGCGAAACCATTAGCCCGTGTGGCACCATACTTTGTATGGACCCAGAATATGCGGTAGACCGTACGGTTGAGGAAACACAATACTCTGCTTACGTTCAAGCCAACCTTGAGTTTAATTTGGGCGATATGCCAGCGTGGCTTTCCGTTGGTCTTCGCTACGAAGACACAGAAGTAGAATCAAGTGCAAAAGTACCAAATGTGTCATACCTAGCATGGGACGGCGCGAACGAATTTGGTATTCGTGAAGACGGATTCACTTTCACTACACTCGAAGGTAGTTATGACCATTTACTACCTTCAATCGACTTTAAAGTTGAAGTGATGGAAGACTGGATTGCTCGAGCGTCGTATAGCACAACAATTACACGTCCGGGGTATGCTGATATTCAAGGTGGCTTAACGGTTAATCAATTAGCCCGATTTAATGGAGGAACAGGTCAATCGGGTAACCCAGGTCTGATGCCTTATGAATCGACTAACTACGACTTATCTACCGAATACTACTATGGTGAAGGTAGCTATGTGTCTGCAGGTTACTTTAAGAAAACCGTAGATAACTTTATTGGCCAAGCAACATTTACCGACACCTTGTTTGATATAGCGAATCCGATAGGTGGTCCACGTTATCTAGAAGCTGTTAGTGCAACGGGATCAGAAGATTTGGGCACAATTCGTCAATACTTCCTCGACCAAGGTTGGGTAAATGATGCAGGCGAGATTGTGGGTATCGACGGTGAAGATCCGCTTCTACCAATTACAGTGACACAGGCAGTTAATGCTGATACCTCTCGCTCGGTAGATGGTTTTGAATTCGCCGTACAGCATCTCTTTGGTGAAACTGGTTTCGGTGTCATCCTTAACTACACGGCGGTAGATGGTGACGTTAACTATGACAACTACAGCCAAGATACACAATTCGTATTGTTGGGTCTAAGTGATACGGCAAACGCGGTACTTTTCTATGAAAATGAAGGTTGGGAAGTGCGTGCCGCATGGAACTGGCGAGACGAATTCCTTTCAGGAACAATTGACGGCAATGGTGGTAACAACCCAACTTACATCGAGGCATACAACCAATTAGATGTGAACGTTCGCTATCAAGTGACTGAAGACCTAGAGGTATTTGTTGAGGGTATAAACGTAACAGGCGAGTACGTTCGCTCTCACGGCCGCCATCAAAACATGCTGATAGGCATTTACGATGTTGAACCACGCTACAACATCGGAGCTCGTTACAGCTTCTAATTGTCCCCGAAGCTGTAACTTCGAAGCGCAGGTTTATGGATGAATCTGCGTTTTGACTTTTAAGTTGGGGTAGCGGTAAAAATCGTTACCCATTTTCTCTAAAAAACATGACCTGTGTTATCTTTACATAACAACCTATTCACAATTAAACGAGCAGTTACACAATGAATCATGCGCTATTGAATAACGTTGAGCACAAAAACCTAAAAGTGAAGCGAGATTACGGAACTGGTTTTGGCCATGACCAAATGTGTGTTCCGGTTTACCCAGCAGAATTACGTCATGCTCAAGGAGAGTATCCTCTTGTATTTGCGAAAGATGCAGAAGGGAAAATGCAACTAGTTGCTTTGTTAGGGCTAGAGCAGGGCGAAAATTTGTATTTAAATAATAATGAGTGGCAGGCGTCTTATAAGCCATTACTTATTGAGAAAGGCCCTTTTTTGATAGGAAGAAACGCCAACCCCAACGATAATACTTTGTCTATTCACGTTGACTTAGATGATCCTAGATTGATTGATTCTTCTGATGATGTGAGCGATGCAGACAGTATATTTTTGCCCCATGGTGGCAACAGTGACTACATTGATAATATTGCCAATGTGCTAAGCACCATTCATGCAGGTCAGGACGAAAACTATAAGTTTGTTGAAGCTTGTCATGCACTGGAACTCACCGAATCGTTTGTGTTAGACATTAAGTTAGGTGGTGACAATACAGCGCGCCTTTCTGGTTTTCATACGATTAATGAAGAAAAATTTAATGCACTGAGTAAAGAAGACGTAGCTAGCTTGTTTGAACAAGGCCATTTACAGTCGATATATATGGTGTTGGCATCTATGGCTCAACTGCGCAGGGTTATAGAGTATAAGAAGCGCGCTATGAATCAGTAGTACGAGTGACTTTTGTGTCGTTGTTTGAGCAATGTTCACCTCCCCTTACGCTTACGGGTCAAGCATTCGATGCGTTGGAGTCATCACCTAGCGATGTATTCAAAATGGCTAGCGTGTGGGCCCAACCCATGGTTATACGGCAGCTAGTTACTGGCTGGCCAGCAGTGAAAGCAGCCCTTGAAGGTGATCGTCAATTTGTCGATTACTTGTTAGCTTTTGATGATAATCGCACAGTAGACGCACTGCGGTTACCCCATAAAGAGAATGGTCGGGTTTTTTATAACCAGGATATGACTGGGTTTAACTTTTCTCGAACACGGCTACCCTTTCGAGATGCATTGTCTACACTGCTTGATTTAAACCAACACAAAAGCCCAGAAACTCTCTACGTAGGCTCCACCACCTTAAACACCTGTTTACCTGGTTTCCTATCACAAAACTCATTGGGACAGGCAGACGTAAATCCTTTAGCAACACTTTGGATAGGTAACAAAAGCCGGATAGCGGCACATTATGACGTTCCCGATAATGTGATTTGTGTGGTTTCAGGGAAGCGCAGAGTCACACTGTTTCCTCCCGAGCAAGTAGAGAACTTATATGTAGGGCCACTTCACGTCACTCCCGCAGGACAAGCAATTAGCTTGGTTGATTTTCATGAACCAGATTTTGAACGGTTTCCTAAGTTTAAAACAGCGATTAAACATGCAATAGTGGTTGATCTGATGCCCGGCGACGTTTTGTATATTCCTTCGATGTGGTGGCATCACATCGAGGGGCAAGAAAGCCTCAACACATTAGTTAATTTTTGGTGGCGGGAAGCACCTGACCATGTTGGAAGGCCTGACAATGCCTTATTTCATGCGTTGTTGACCATTAAGCAATTACCGCCATCACAAAGGGCTGCTTGGCAGCATATGTTTTCACACTACATTTTCAATGAAAACGACACAGATAGCTTTAAACACATTCCACTGGACAAACAAGGGCCATTGGGAACGCTAGATGAGAATGCGTTCCGTCAATTTTCCGCTTGGCTTCAAAACAGTTTAAAACAGTAATTTATTCGAGGTAGATATGAATACATCATCCCAACATAGAAAACAGCGCTTGGTGATTGCCGGTGGTGGCACCGCTGGGTGGATGGCAGCAGCGGCATTCACTCGTATTTTGGGTAAGGAAGTTGATGTAACACTGATCGAAAGCTCAGATATTGGTACCGTTGGTGTGGGCGAAGCCACTATCCCTACCTTGGTATTCTTTCATAAACTACTGAAAATTAGCGAACAGGAGTTTATGGCGGCAACTAATGCTACCTTCAAACTTGGGATAAATTTTGAAAACTGGAAGTCTTTAGATCACGCTTATTTACATGCTTTTGGTGTGACGGGCAAAGACTGTTGGGCCGCAGGGTTCCAACATTTTTGGCTACGCGGGCTAAAAGAGGGTATAGCAAAGGATTTCGGTGACTATTGTTTAGAACGTCAAGCTGCTCAAGCAAACAAGTTTGCTCACTTACCCAACAATGGGCTTAATTACGCCTTCCATATTGATGCTACTAAATATGCAAGCTTTTTGCGTGGGCTCGCAGAGAAAGATGGACTAAAGCGCATTGACGCGACAATAAACAGTGTCAACCTAAACGAAGAAAATGGTTTTATCGAAAGCCTGTCGCTAAACAATGGCGAAACCGTGCAAGGTGATTTCTTCATTGACTGTACAGGTTTTAGAGGGCTACTCATCGAAAAGGCACTGCATACCGGATATGAGGATTGGTCTCATTGGCTACCCTGTGACAGTGCTGTAGCTGTGCAAACAAAATCGGTATCTGACCCCATCCCCTACACCCGTTGCATTGCCCACGAAGCAGGTTGGCAATGGCGAATTCCACTACAGCACCGTGTTGGCAATGGTATGGTGTATTGCAGCAACTATCTTTCTGACGATGAAGTGATAACCAAATTACTTGGGAATGTTGAGGGAGAGCCTCTTAACGATCCTCGTGTTATTCATTTTAGAACGGGTAGACGCCGCAAACAGTGGAATAGAAACTGTTTGGCGCTTGGCTTAGCCAGTGGATTTTTAGAGCCTTTGGAGTCAACCAGTATTCACTTGATTCAACAGGGTATTGTGCGCTTTTTACGTATGTTCCCAACCGCGGGAATTGTTGAAGAGGATGTTAACGAGTTCAACAGACAAGCTGATTTTGATATTGAACACATCCGCGATTTTATTATTTTGCACTACCATGTCACTCAAAGAACCGACACACCGTTTTGGCGTCATTGCCGTCAAATGGATGTACCTGATTCCCTCAAGCATCGTATAGACTTGTTCCAAAAAACGGCGCGAGTGTTCAGAGAAGGCAATGAACTATTTGATGATTCGTGGCAGCAAGTCATGATTGGGCAAGGATTAGTGCCGACGAGCTACCACCCCATTGTAGACACCATGAGTCGTCAAGAGTTAGAGGGATTACTCAACGGCATTACCCAACAGATCGATCGAACGGTTGGAAAGCTACCTCCTCATAACGATTATATCGCTCGTTATTTTGGCTAGGTGTCATTGAACTTTACTGAAAAAATGTACCGCAAAGAATAATCACTTTAAGTCTACGCCTTGATTCGAGCTACCTCTTGAAATTTGCAGGTTGCGTTTATTGTGATAAATGCCTTATCCTAAATGCTAATCATTATCATTTTTTGTTTGCGTGGGGAGCACCCAAATCCAAACGAAAATCTATTGGTGAATTGGCGGTTAACCAATTCATTTTTCAAGAGGGAGTATTATGGGCCTTAGAGAAATAGCCCTAGAAGCAAAGCAGTTTTCTAGAACACAACACAGTGGCGTATTAAGTACACATTCTACATCCATGCAAGGATACCCATTCGGCTCGGTGGTTCCTTATTTCCTTACCCCTGAGGGTGATGCTGTTATCTATATCAGCAATATAGCGCTACATACCCGTAATATTAAAGCCGACCCTAAAGTGAGTCTGACGATTTACGACGCTGGGCAGGATGACTCTCAAGCTAATGGACGGGTTACCATATTGGGCGATGCTGAACCTATTGATGCGTCCGAGGTATCGGCTCAATACTTAGCTTTGTTTCCACAAGCAAAGGCCTATGAGCAAACACACGACTTTAATTTTTACGTCATTCGCACGCAAAGAATTCGATTCATTGGTGGTTTTGGTAAAATTCATTGGATTGAAAAAGCCTTGTGGAAAGTGGAAAGTCAAGATTGGCATAGTGCTACACAAAGCATGATAGACCATATGAACGAAGACCACATCGATGCCATGGAATTGATATTGAAAGCGCAGTTCAACGTGGAAAGCAATGACGTGAAAATGCTCAGTGTGTTTCCTGAGGGCGCGCATTACACTAGTCATAACACTGTGTATTTTGTTCCATTTGAACACATCTGTGAATCAGGTATGGATGTGCGTAAGGCGTTAGTTCAACAAACTAACCAAGCCCGCGCTCAACTGGGTATAAAAAAAGCCAGTTAGTCCCCAATGCCAGTCTGTTAAGCTGAAAAAAGTTCATATTGTGCTAAGAGAAAGCCCATTGCTTTCTCTTTATTATGGCAACCTTGGCATTAACTGATTGGCATTTTAGTTAGCCCTTCAATCGACTCCCGTAGGCACATTGCACAGCTGTAAAAAAAATGTAAAAACCTTATCGATTTTGATAATGAAAGCGCTTACAATTTGTGGTAGTCTCAAACTATATTTCGAACTACATAAAGAAACCTGAGTAATTCGACGGAGCTTCCTATCGGCAAAAGTGAGTAGGGCTGTGCTCAGTATGGTTGAGTTTCTAAAGGTTGAATTGGCCTGAAGGAAGGCGCTATGGATATTATTGCTAAGTTGGGTTCTCCCTTTTCAAAACCAGACTTTACTATTGGCGTGGCTACCTCTTCGTTTCAAATTGAGGGAGACGCGGAGCACAGAGAAAAAAGTATTTGGGATACCTTCTGTGAAACCCCAGGTAAAATTGCCGATCACTCTCACGGTTTAGTTGCTTGCGAACACGTGAAACATTGGGAAAGTGACATTGATATTATCGATGCTTTAAATGTAGATGCCTATCGATTTTCAGTTAGCTGGCCTAGAGTTATACGTCAAGATGGAAGCGTTAATGACGATGGTTTAGCTTTTTACATTGGTTTATTAGACCGACTCATTGAAAAGGGCATTAGACCTTATGTCACCTTGTATCACTGGGACCTGCCACAGTACTTAGAAGATGAAGGCGGGTGGCTTAACCGCCAGACGGCTTATGCCTTTGAAAAATATGCAGAGGTAGTGGTTAAAGCTTTCGGTAACCGAGTGTATTCCTACGCTACTTTGAATGAACCATTTTGTAGCGCATATTTGGGTTACGAAGTTGGTATTCATGCACCGGGCATGGTTGGTAAAGAGTTCGGAAAGAAAGCCATACATCATCTTTTATTGGCCCACGGTCTTGCTATGCGAGTGCTTAGAGAGCACGCACCTACTATTGAATCCGGTATTGTGCTTAATTTCACGCCCTTCTATCCGGCAAGTAATGAGGAAAAAGACGTTATCGCGACAAAGCTTGCTCACGATCATCATAACGATTGGTATATAAAGCCGCTTATACATGGCGAATACCCTGAATTGATTAAGCATATTCCTAACGCCCATAAGCCCGACGTACATCCGGGTGATATGGAAGTTATCTCTGAATCTATCGACTTTCTTGGGGTAAATTATTACACCCGAGCGCGAGTGCAAGATAATGGTAGTGAAGACCCTCATCAAATGCCCCCAGCAGAGGGTAAGGAAACTACCGCCATGGGGTGGGAGGTTTTTCCCCAGGGGCTTACCGATCTTCTGGTTCAACTGCATCGAGACTACACGCTTCCTCCGATTATCATTACCGAAAATGGCTTGGCAAGCGATGATGAAATGACACCAGATGGGCAAGTAAAAGACCTACAAAGACAAAGGTATCTGAACTCCCATATGAACGCTGTCGCCGATGCAATGGCTCAAGGGGTAAACATAACTGGCTACTTTGTATGGAGCCTAATGGACAATTTCGAATGGGCATTGGGTTATGAAAAACGCTTTGGCATTCTTTATGTTGATTATGACTCTCAGGTAAGAACACTCAAAGACAGTGCAAAATCCCTACAAGCGATGTTAGTGAAGCGAAAGGCCCTTCATAATCAAGGATAGAGGTAGCGTTCATGGTAAGTGCAAAGGAAAAAATCGCCTACGGTTTGGGTGATACAGCAAGTAATTTTATTTTTCAGACCGTGATGTTGTTCCTGACATTCTACTATACAGATGTTGTTGGGTTGTCGCCTGCGGCCGTTGGAAGCATGTTCCTAATTGTTAGGGTTTTTGATGCGGTTACCGACCCGCTAATGGGGTCATTGGCAGATAGAACTAAGACCAAATGGGGTTCTTATCGACCTTACCTTCTGTGGCTAGCCTTGCCCTTTGCCATGTGTAGTGTGTTGGCTTTTACTTCGCCAGAATGGCTCACCGAAGAAGGTAAACTTTATTATGCCTTCGTGACCTACACACTTTTAATGATAATGTACACGGCAATCAACATTCCATATTCTGCACTTGGCGGCGTGTTAACGTCGGACGCGTCTGAAAGAGTATCAGTACAGTCTTATCGTTTCGTATGTGCAATGGGAGGCGGACTACTTGTTACCTCGTTTATGCTGCCACTGGTATCCTACCTTGGACAAGGCGATGATGCGTTGGGTTACCAAAGAGCTATGTTGGTAATGAGTGCGGTGGGAATGGTGCTGTTTGTATTGTGCTTTGCTGGAACGAAAGAGCGCATCAGTGTCACTCATGAAGCACCGGCACCTTTAAAAGCGCAGCTTTTGTCGCTGTGGCAAAATGACCAATGTCGAGTGCTTTGTGTGGTAGCTATCGTGTTGTTAACGGGCATGGTGCTGAGAAACACTTTGGCCCTTTACTATGTCAAATATGTGCTACAGCGCCCCGACGATGCCACCCTGTTTGTTACTGCGGGAATGATAGGCAGTATTATTGGCTGTGCCTTGGCTAACCCGGTAGCAAAGCGGGTGTCGAAAATTAAGGCGTATACTTTCCTCCAACTTGCTAGCGCTGGTATATGTATTATCAATTATTTTATGCCATCTCAGGCGTGGGTATTGGCTGTCGCATTGCAGTTTCTATGGGGGCTATTACTTCAAATGGCCACGCCACTACTGTGGTCGAAAATTGCCGACGTTGTAGATTATGGCGAAATCAAAACAGGGCTTCGAATGACAGGCTTAACCTACTCAACCGTGGTCTTTTTCATTAAAGTTGGGCTTGCACTTGGTGGTGCATTGGCGGGGTGGTTATTGGCTTCTATGGGTTATCAAGCCGATAGTTATGAGCCCGCAGTCGCCAATGGAATTATCGCAGTGTTCTGTCTCGGCCCCGCACTGGCATCAATATGTGTTGCGATTATTATGCGCTGGTATACATTAGACGAACATAAGGTCGCGTCAATTCAGCAAAAACTCGGGTTGGCAGCACAGTAAATTTGGTAAATTGCAGGGGTTTTAACCATGTGATTTACCCATCATCAATGTGAAGTAGTTGATTCATGGTAACCATTAAACAAGTCAGTGAGCGGGCTGGTGTTTCGTCAGCAACAGTATCTCGCGTTATTAACAATGCCGACTCGGTTAAAGAAAAAACGCGAGCGCTTGTGCTTAATGCTATGGAAGAGCTGGGTTATCGCCACAATGTTATTGCTGCTGCGTTAGCGTCTAACAAAACTCATACGGTTGGGTATGTGGTACCAGAATTACACGGTTCTTTCTTTGGAGCCATGATGGCTGGGTCTGAAAAAGTACTTCGCCAAGCGAATAAGCATATGTTTGTAGTCACTGGGCACAGTGATGAATCGCTTGAAAAGCAAGAAATAGAAGCCCTGCTGAGTCGTCGATGCGATGCCTTGATATTACATGTCGAGGCCGTAAATGATGACTATCTTATCGATCTTGCTAACCAAGATGTTCCCATTGTTATTGTAAACCGCTATATAGAAGCCATAGGTGAGAAATGTATCAGTTTAGATAATGTGTTGGGTGGATACTTAGCGACCAAGCATTTAATCGATTGTGGTCATATTGAAATAGCCTATGCAGCCGGTGCGCTGTTTAAAGCGGATGGTGTTAACCGTTTAACTGGGCATAAAAAAGCGCTTGAAGAAGCGGGCATTTATTACGATGAAAACACCATGGCAGAAGGTAACTTCCAAGCTTATTCTGGCGAAAACTGTGTAGAAACACTATTGCAACGAGGTGTGCACTTCACGGCGATTGCTTGCGCAAACGATGAAATGGCGTCAGGTGCTATCAATGCGTTGCGTAAGCATGGGAAGCGAGTGCCTGAAGACGTATCTGTCATTGGGTTCGATAATGTCGATTTTGCCAGCTATTTAACTCCAAAACTTACCACAGTGAACTATCCTGTAAGAGATATTGGCGCTATGGCGGCGCGATGGATCTTAAATCAAGCCTACGGCAACAATAAAGTGAGTATGAAGCATATTCTAAAGCCCCACGTTATTGTTCGAGGAACCACGGCGAACCGGGTTTAGTTACAACTTCCGGCTAATAGTGAAAATATTGATAATTCTGTTAATCTTAAGTGAAACACTACACAGGTAACAAGAATGTTTGTCAGCAGCACTAAATATCAACAAAAAGAAGATGAGTTGGCCCAGCTTAAACGAGAATATCAGGATATGGTGTCACAAATGCGTGAGCTTGAAGCTGAAAATACCTCGTTACAGCGACAAATAGATGAAGCTGAGGCTGCTAAAAACGGTCAAAGTGGTTCGGTACTGATGCAGTGTGTCATTGATTCACTGAAGCAAATATCTACGATTCGCGATACGGTTTTAATGGCTTATGAACAGATAGATGCTGAAAATCATTCTATTGCCGACATTAATCAATTATTTTCTCAATCGTCAGGTGTACTTGAAAAGATTGTTCAAGATATGAGCGGTCTGAATACGCAAATGGACAGTATGAGCGAGCGTATCTCAGGGTTGTCTACTACCGCAGACAACATCAATAAGTTTGTCACTACTATTACCAGTATTTCAGACCAAACCAACTTACTTGCGCTTAACGCAGCCATTGAAGCCGCGCGAGCAGGTGATGCTGGTCGTGGGTTTAGTGTTGTTGCTGATGAGGTACGTGCTTTGGCAACAGAAACCAATAAGTCAGCCACGGAAGTGTCTGAGCTTGTTAACGGTATTATTCAATCTACGCAACAAGCAGTATCAGGAGTAAACGAGCTTAGAAGTAATAACGAAGAGCTTGAAGGCGGAATAAATACCTTAAACACTAGCTATGATGAAATGGTAACTCATTGCGATAGCATGAGACAAACCATTGGCGATGGAACTCAGCGTACCTTCATCCAAACAGTGAAGCTAGACCATGTGGTGTGGAAATCAGAACTTTATTCTGTGTTGAGCGGACAAAGTGAGCAAGCTATCTCGGAGTTTTCGGACCATACATCTTGCAGACTAGGTCAGTGGTATTCGGCGAACGCCGGTAAACCCGTATCTCAAACCTCAGCATACCGCGAATTAGATGGTATACACAGAGCGGTTCATGAAAATGGAATAGAAGCGCTGAAAGCGCATCAAAAAGGCGATCAAGCTACGGTTGAGAGTCGCATTGTTGCTATGGAGCGTGCCAGCGAACGTGTGATGAGTTTGCTAGATTCACTCGCGTAGATTTCTCTACTAGAAACAGAGTGGCTGATATGATTTAGTGCCACTCTGCTTACCTCTTTCCTTGCGTTTTTTGCACTGTAATTTTTATTCGATCTCTTATAATCTCACTACAGTTTATTCGACTTTAGTTTAAAAACCTGAATTATGTTCTACGCTTAAAGACTAACGAAGTGTGTGGAACCAGGTGTTCTATGTGAGTCAGTAACAGGACAAGAGAGCGCATCAATGAGAAACAACCAGCCTGTAACACAGCGCGAATACAAGTACCCAAATAACTATCGGTTAATTTCATCTACTGATACTCGGGGAGTTATTCAGCATTGTAATGATGAGTTTGTAGAAGTTAGTGGGTTTGAACGTGACGAGCTCATTGGCAAAAATCACAATTTGATTCGTCATCCAGACATTCCTCCGACAGTGTTCAAAGAAATGTGGTCAACATTGCGCTCGGGTAGAAGCTGGATTGGCTTGGTGAAAAACCGCAGAAAGAACGGTGATCATTACTGGGTATCGGCATTTGTAACGCCCGTTTATGAAAATAAAGAAATAGTGGGTTATGAATCAGTACGTGTGCCCGCATTAGATTCAGAGATTAAACGAGCAGATGCGGTTTACGCTCGCATGCGCGAAGGGAAAATGCCGGTGTCCATGGGGACGAGTGCTCTAAAAGTCGCTTCGCAGCTATTACCAATTATTGCTGTTGGGCTACTGCTCACCATTGCGATGGGAGTCATGTATGGTGGGCTTGCCGCAGCTATAGTACTTGGAAGTGTAGTTGCCGCAGCGTTTTTCCAAGATCAAAAGCAGCGTAGAGTGTGGGCAGATTTCGTTAATATGAGCCCGGAAAGCTACAGTAACGACAAAGTGGCGCAAACCTATTTTGATGATATCTCTTACATTGCGCGAGGTAAGCTAGCTCTTGGTTGTGAGTTAGCCCGGTCGCGCACGGCATTAACTCGTATTGGTGATGCTTCGTCAGGGCTTAATGGTGTAGCTACCAGTACGCATAGTTTAGCTATGTCAACCAGCGCAGCGGTTGAACAGCAAAATCAAGCCACGCAACAAATTGCCAATGCAGTAGCGGAAATGAGTCAGGCAATTCAAGAGGTAGCTCAACGGGTTGAAAGCAATGCCGATAGTGCAAATACTGCGGCGCAAAACGTCGAAACGGGTAATCAAAAAGCAGAACAAGCTATGCAGGCGATTATATCGCTTAAAGAGGCTGTTGAATCCATCTCTCATACTGTTACAGAACTAGCTCAGTCGACGAATGACATAGGTGAGGCGGCAAGTATTATCTCTACTATCGCTGATCAAACTAATTTACTTGCACTCAATGCAGCTATTGAAGCGGCAAGAGCAGGTGAGCAAGGAAGAGGTTTTGCCGTAGTGGCGGACGAAGTAAGAACGCTAGCGTCTAAAACCCGTGAATCTACCGACAAAATTCACAATATCATCCAAGAACTTTCCGAACGCTCAGCTCGCGCAGTGAAAGTATCTACTGAGGGGGTTAGCCTCAGCTGAGCATGGCTCAGAAATAGTTGAAGAAACTCGAGGCGCACTGCAAGAAATTAATAATGCGGTGTCTGGCATAGCGTCCGCAACACTGGAAATGTCTTCTGCCGTAGAACAGCAAAGCGCCGTCGCAGACAACATTAATAGCCAGTTACTGGAGGTTGCCGAAGGCGCAAAAGAAACGCAAAAGGCATCTAAATCTTCCCTACAAGCCAGCTATGATTTGAGCGACACAGTCAAAGAGGTAAACTCACTGATCAATCGATTTAATGTAGAAAAGCGGGTGGGAGAGTAATTAGCACCCGCAAATACCTATGGTTAAGCTTTCCGTGAAACCATAGGTATAAAACTTTGTGCACTAAAGGCGTTTACGCCTTTAGTGCCACTACATCGGCGCTCTCTTCTTCAAGAACACTCTGTGCTGTGGCTCCCTTAAAGATTTTACCAATCTTGTCTTTGTTCTTGGCTAGCATAATGGTGAGTTCTTCGGTGAGTTCGTCGTCTAGCTTAATGCCCTTTGCCTGAATGTACTCAGCTAGATTATCTGCTGCATCTAGCATTTTATCGTACTGATCGGCTTCCTTCTTGTCGGTAGTTACCAATTTTTCTACCCCTTTATGTGTTACTACATACTGTACGGTAATGGCCATGGTAGGTCCCCTGTATTTAATCAACACATTCACTGTACAATATTTATCTGTATAAATAAACAGTATGTAGGGTGTTTTTACTTCGCAAATGTTTACAAGGTCAAAAGGGCAGGTATTGACTAAAAGATGGGGAGTTGTCTCTGGCCTCCCACAGCATGGATGCTGTGGCAGAGTGCCAAGGACGGGTTCACACGTGCCAGAGACAACACTCCATCTTTTTTTCAAGTATCAAAGTAACTTACTTAATGATTACAGCTTGTACAATAAGTCAACTATGCGTATAATGCGCGCCCTTACAGCCATACTCAACCGTTCCTTGTCTCTATACAGTCGGCTGTACTGTCGAGGCTACAACCGTAAGGAGCTATAATGCGTCATTACGAAATCGTATTTATGGTTCACCCTGATCAGAGTGAACAAGTACCTGGTATGATCGAGCGTTATACCACAATTCTTAAGCAAGACGGTGGTCAGATTCATCGTTTAGAAGATTGGGGCCGTCGTCAATTGGCATACCCAATCGAAAAGCTGCACAAAGCCCACTACGTACTTATCAACGCTGAAGCTACTGCTGAGTCTGTTGACGAGTTGGAAAACGCGTTCCGTTTTAACGACGTTATCCTACGTAACATGGTAATGCGCACTAAAAACGCTGTAACAGAGCCTTCTCCTATGATGAAAGAAGAGCCTCGTCGTGAGCGTCGTGACGATTCTGCTCCTCGCCAAGAGCGCGCAGAAAAGAAAACTGAAACCACTGAAGACAACGCTTAAGGAGATCACCCATGGCTCGTTTTTTCAGACGTCGTAAGTTCTGCCGTTTCACTGCAGACGGTGTGACTGAAATCGATTACAAAGATATCGCTACTTTGAAGAATTACATCACTGAGAGCGGTAAAATTGTCCCTAGCCGTATTACAGGTACAAGCGCGAAGTATCAGCGTCAGCTATCTTCTGCGATCAAGCGCGCCCGTTTCTTGGCTTTGCTTCCGTACACTGATTCACACAAGTAATTTGGCGAAAATAAGGGTTAGCTAAGATGAATATCATCCTACTAGATAAAATCGCCAACCTTGGCGGCTTGGGTGACCAAGTAACAGTTAAAGCTGGTTTCGCACGTAACTTCCTTTTCCCTCAGGGTAAAGCAGTTCCTGCAACTAAAGACAACGTAGAAAAGTTCGAAGCACGTCGTGCAGAACTTGAAGCGAAAATCGCTGAGCAACTAGGCGCTGCTGAAGCACGTGCTGCTAAAATTGCTGAGCTTGCTGAAGTGACTATCGCTGCTCCAGCGGGTGACGAAGGTAAACTTTTCGGTTCTGTTGGTACTCGTGACATCGCAGAAGCTATCACAGCTGCTGGCGTTGAAGTATCTAAAGCTGAAGTTAAGCTTCCTACTGGTACACTTCGTGAAACTGGTGAGTACGACATCGATCTACAAGTTCACTCTGACGTTATCACTTCAATCAAAGTGATCATCATTGCTGAAGCGTAATCGCTGACGTTAAGTTTGAAAAAGCCGCTCATTAAGCGGCTTTTTTTTGCATTGAAGTTACTCTCGCTAAGAGAGCATAAAAAAAGACGAGTGATACACTCGTCTTTTTAGTTTGAAGTACACGTCCTGTGTACGTTCAAAAATCAATTATAGAGAGAAGTCTACAGAGTAACCTACAGTAAACTTAAGCTCGTCGTTGTCGTATGCATCTGGGCCAGCATCGTCAAGATCAGTACCGGTAATTGCGAAGCTGAAACCGTCTTTAGCAACACTAACACCGTAATTTACATAACCTTCAACACCGTTGAATGCTTCAGCGAAGTCACCTTCATGGTAACCAACGTGGAAACCAAGCTCTGTGCCGTTAAGGATTTCAGTGCTGTAGTCGATTGAAGTGTAAGACGCTTGTGCGAAACCAAAGTCTTGACCGTCAGCTTCGTCTGCTTGTGTGTGAGCTAGAAGAGAAAGCGTCAAGCTAAAACCACCCATGCCGATTGAACCGTAAACTTCAGCGAAGTCGAAGTTAGCTTCAGCATCGTAGTTGTAGTAAAGGTAACCTACGTCGTAGCTGATACCATCAGCTTCGCCAGAAAAACCAAAATAAACATCGTGCTCATATGAGTAAATGTCGTCAGCACCGTAGTTTACGTTTGATACCCATGTACCTACGTAGAAACCGCTCTCGCTCGCGTAATCAATACCACCAGATACTGCTGCGTCGTTAGCAGTCTGAGTAAGACCACGCCAGATGTAGTTGCTTGATACAGCAGCATTGGCAGTAACTTCTGCGTAAGTAGGTAGTGCAGTCATTAGAGTCGCTGATGAGATAGCAGCAGCTAATAGTGTTTTTGTAGCTAGTTTCATGTGTGTTCTCCAGTCAAAATTTAACTTGTTGTAAATCGTTTTTCTGTCTGTAGTATTTTTTTTGACATGGATAACGCAAAGTTGATGCCCATTTATGGTACATGGGAAAAAATCAATGGAATTAATTTAAGTTTATGATTTTTAATTGTTTATTTGTTTCTTTGAAAATTATTAGTCAGTAAGTCTTGGGTAAATCAAAATAATGCTGGCACTAATTTGGTGCTCATTCCTTATGTTGGTGCAAATTGCTGCTGCATTTTGGGTATGCATGATATAAGTTATTGAATATTATCTCTCGACCACTTTCATTCGATCGTTACGCGTAGAAAATATCTCTAAAAGTCCTAATAGGAGTCATTTAAGGTAACAAGTTCGTTTGATGTCAGTAAACAGATACTAATTGCTGCTGCTAAAGAGCGGCTCATTGCTTTAACACTTCTACAAGCTTTATTAAAACTTTGTTAAGTTGTCGATTTTTCACGACCAATTATCTACGGCAAAATGCGGTTTTGGGCAGAATCTAAAATCCTATGTCATCCACCGCTGTAATCCATCAAATTATAGTTTTAAACTTTCTGTGTAATCTTCTCGACCTATAGTAAGCCGAAACAAAAAACAGCAGGTTTGCGAAGATGGACATTACGCGTGCAGCAATAAAAAACGCATCTGGTGTGGGGATTTTCATCGCCATACTCACTTTTCTGGGCTTATACAGTTTGTGGAATTTACCTATCCAACTGTTTACAGATATAGAGCGGCCAAACATCAATATTCAAACCTCTTGGCGCGCGGCATCTCCCCAAGAGATTGAATCTGAAATCATTGAACCTCAAGAAGAGGTACTTCAAGGCTTACCTGGCTTGGAATCTATGAGTGCGTGGGCTAATCAGGGCAACGCGTGGATCAATCTAGAGTTCAGCCTAGAAACAGACATGCAGCAAACCTTAATTGAAGTGATAAGCCGCATGAACCGTATACCTCCACTGCCTAGAGATGCGCTTTCACCTAACATCACGTTGTCGGGTAGTGGTGATGACATGCCTGCATTGACGTACTTTTTTCTTCAGCGCTTACCAGGTAACCCTAACGAAGTTAATACTTACACCACTTATTTTGCTGACGTGATTAAGCCTCAGCTGGAGTCGATCCCCGGTGTAGCTCGCGCGCAAATGCAAAGTGGAGTGGGCGGTGATGAAGAATTCCAAATCATCTTTGACCCATTTAAAGCCGCACAGTTAGGCATCGATTTAACATCGGTCACGAATATGCTTGGTACCGCAAACGATGTTTCTGGCGGGTTTGTCGATGTAGGCCGCCGACGCTATACCTTGCGCTTTGAAGGTAAATACGAACCGCAGCGTATGGGCGAAATGATTCTAGAATGGCGCGATGGTAGTCCAGTGACTTTGAGTGATATTGCTGAAATACAAATCACTCGTGCTGGCAATGCCAATGCCAGTGTACAAAACGGCAACCCTGCAATATCCATTCGAATTGACCGTCAGAACGATGCCAATGTGTTGGCAACGCTCGAAGCAGTTAAGGCTCGTGTCGAACAAATCAATGCTACAGAGTTAGCGCCCCAGCAGTTGGTCATGGTGCAATCCTTTGATGCGTCAGTATTTATATATCGCGCGGTAAACTTAGTTACGAGCAACTTGTTTATTGGTGTGGCGCTAGCTATCGGAATTTTATGGCTCTTTATGCGTCAGCTACGAGCAACGTTAATTGTGGCCTTAGCGATACCTATTTCTTTGCTCAGTACCTTTGTTGTGCTTCAAATTACGGGACGATCGCTGAATATTATCTCGTTGGCTGGTCTGGCGTTCGCGGTGGGTATGGTTCTAGACGCTGCTATCGTGGTACTGGAAAATATTGTTCGCAAGAATCGACAAATTAATAACCGTATGGAAGCCGCCTATCATGCCACTAAAGAGGTGTTTGGTGCGCTTGTGGCATCTACTGCAACCACAGTAGCGATTTTTGTTCCTGTAATGTTCTTGAGTGATGTTGAAGGTCAGCTGTTTGCAGATTTGGCGTTAACTATTGCTATTGCTGTGAGTATATCAATGGTAGTTGCGGTTACCGTACTTCCAGTTGTGGCAAGTCGCTGGATGGGAAAAGATATTCCAGAAGATAAACTGGTTCCCGTTTGGCGTTCTATTACCAATAAAGTAATGGCACTATCTTCAACAGGCACTCGTCGTATCGCACTTGTCCTCGTACTTATGGGTGTGCCCATTGGTGGAAGCGTTTTGCTTATGCCAACAATGGACTACTTACCACCAGTAAAAAGAGACGCTGTAGATGCTTTCTTAATGTTGCCTGCGGGAGCGAGTGAAAACTTCGTAGCCGAAGAGGTACTGCCTATTGTGGTGGAACGCTTACAACCCTATATGGACGGTGAAAAGCAGCCAGCGCTGAAGAATTACTACATACTTACCTGGCCAAATGGCGGTACCTTAGGAGTTCGGGCACAAGATCAATCAAAAGTAAAAGAACTTGAAGCGATTGTACGAGACGAAATACTAAAAGATTTACCCGATACTAGAGCATTCGCACAACAAGGTAATCTATTTGGTGGTTTTGGTAACGGACGCTCCATTGCCATTCATCTTCAAGGTACAGACCAAGACGGACTTAGTGTAGCGGCACAAGCGGGATTAGATAAAATTCGCGAGGTCTTTCCAACAGCAAACGCAAGACCCAACCCTCCGTTAGAGCAAGCTGAACCAGAGCTACAGTTTTATCCCAATGATAATCGCATGGTTGAGGTTGGTTTAAATCGTGGCCGCATGGCCAATCTTGTTCGCTCTATGGGTGATGGTATGTACGTTGGAGAATACTTCGACGGTGTGAAGCGAATGAACATTATCTTTCGCTCAGAGCAGTGGGATAGCCCAGAAGAACTGGCCACTTTGCCTATCACTACACCCACTGGAGAAGTGGTACAACTTGGTGAATTAGTTGATATTGAGCGAGCAGTGGGACCTAGCCGTATTCAGCGGGTTGATGGACGCAGAACACTGACGCTTAACTTCAATCCTCCTGAAGGCATGAGCCTAGAAGACGCCATGGCCAAAGTTAAGTCAGAGGTCGAGCCGGCGATAATGGCAATGATGCCGCCCGATGGTTCAATTAATTACGGTGGAAGTGCAGATAGTCTTAAAGGTGCAATTGCGTCGATGTCAGACAACTTCCTATTTGCCATGCTTTTGCTGCTGCTTTTAATGGCCGGATTATTTAAATCTCTTAAAGACAGTGCCTTGGTTGTTTTATCTATTCCCCTAGCGACGGTGGGCGGCATTGTTGCGATTCGAATCATGAATACCTTTATGTTCCAACCTATGGATCTGTTGACCATGATAGGTTTTATCATTCTGTTAGGGTTAGTCGTAAATAACGCAATTTTATTAGTGCACCAAACCCGATTGGGTCAACAAGACGGTCTTAGCCGCGATGACGCCGTTAGGCAAGCTGTTGAACTTCGTTTACGTCCCATATTCATGAGCACGTTAACCTCTATTTTTGGCATGTTGCCATTACTACTGTTGCCAGGTGCTGGCAGTGTGATTTATCGCGGTTTGGCCGCGGTTATTGTCGGAGGAATGACAATTAGCACTTTGTTCACACTGGTTCTGTTACCCACATTACTAAGAATGAGCGCAGCTGATTTTGGTGTGAAAAAGCGCCAACAACAAGCTGGCGGCATGACCGCAGCTACTGCAAAGCTCAACAAGTTTAACGATTTAAATTAAGGACTCGGGATTATGAAAACGTTAAAAACTACTCTTGGCGTGATTGCATGTTTAATGGCAACCCACTCGTTTGCGCAGGAAACGCCAGATGCTCCCCCGCCAGTATTAGTGCAAGTTGATGAGGCTCGTGCAGAATCCATCACAGAGCTGACTTGGGTGCCGGGTACTGTACTTAGTCAAACTGACTCTAATATTGCGTCTGAGGTTAACGGTCGTATTACTTGGATGGCGCAAGTGGGCGATATCGTGGAAGAAGGTGCGGTACTTGCGCGTATTGACGACACTCGCCTGCAAATTACGCTTAATCAGAATCTATCAAATATTACCCAATGGGAAGCGCAGGTTGATATGTACGAGAAGCGCTTAGCACGTTATGAGAACTTGCAAGCCAATAACAATACGTCCCGTGGAGAGTTAGAAACCGTTATCGCAGAACTTGAAAACGCACGACAAGCATTGGAGCAGGCTAGATTAGACAAGCGTTTTACTGAATATCAAATTGCGCAAAGTAGTGTTAAAGCGCCTTTCTCTGCACTGGTTGTAGAGCGTATTCAGATGCCCGGTGAGTACACGGCTGTCGGCCAAAACGTCATGCGTATTGTTAATCCAAACCAAGTAGAAGTGCAGGTTAAAGCACCATTGAACGTATTGCCATTCATTGAACGGGGCATGCGAGTGAATGTATCGAGCAGAAATAATATGGTGACAGAGCCCGTTCGTGCCATCGTCCCAGTGGGTAACGAAGGCTCTCGAATGATGGAAATGCGTATCGCCCTTACACCCGGTGATTTCCCTATTGGTAGTGCGGTAAGAGTGGCTGTGCCCAGTAGCCATGAGCACAATGGCGTGACTATTCCACGGGATGCATTAGTACTGCGTAAGGCCGGCACATTTGTGTATCAGTTAAACGGCGAAAACGAAGCTCAACAAATTAAGGTGGAAACAGGTGTAGGCATGGGAGATCGCATTGAGGTATTTGGTGACATTGACCCGAACGCACTTGTGGTCGTTCGTGGAGCAGAACGACTTCGTCCCGGTCAGAAGGTTCGTCACGAACGCGAAGCTGATACGTTAACCGTAAAGAATTAACCTCCCCGGGTTTTTAGGCCCCTCTTTTTCTCTTTTTGAGGGGCCATTTTTTTACCTGTGTTTTGTTACCACTCGTTCACATTTTTCCCGCCATTCGTCATCTAACACACTCATAGCCGCAAGCTTTTTCGCCGTTAACGGGTCGTTTTTAACGTAAGCGCATTGCATGAGTGTTTGTACATTCACTGTGTTTGCTGGCCGGTCAACTAAACTGACAGCATCGCCAAGACGAATGATTCCAGTATCAATAACGCGGTAATACCAACCTGTGATCCCTCTTTCGCCTACAAATCTATCTAGATTTTTGACGCCGAAACGCAGTGAAATTTTATTGCAAGGCGCGCGAGGGGCACTTACCTGAAGTACGACGTCTCCTATTTTCCAAATATCGCCGATAAACACATTGGTATCGTCCATGCCTTCAATACTTAGGTTTTCGCCAATACTACCGATTGGAAACTGCGTATCACTGAAGTGTTCAGCCAATGTTTGATAATGGATTGGTGCGAATTGATGAAGGACTTTTTCAGGACCGCCGTGCAGTCGCTTGTTGGCTTGTTCGTCTTCCAGTGTGCCCTCTAAACCTACGGTTAGATAATCTATTGGTGCTTTTACAATACTACTTGGTGCCCCTCTAGGTCCCAGCGGTTGTGGTTTACCAGCAAAAAGATCGTTAACAAACATTATAAATTTCCAAAAAAATATATATAGATTTAAACCTTAATCACTTAGGCTACGACTAACTCTTCAACAGTAACACATAAACTGGTGACTAAGTTGCTAAAACTGGTGAGCAATGGAAACTAGCCAACAACGTGTAATCAATGCCAATGACGTTTTTAGTAAGGCCCGTGAAGATGCGTTGATAGCTTCTGCAATCGACGGAGATAAAGCGGCATACAAGGCGCTTTACGATGCGCACATAGGACGTGTATACGCGTTATGTTTCCGCTTGGCTGGAGATAGAGGGTTGGCAGAAGATGCTACACAAGAAGTATTTATTCAGCTGTGGTCAAAGTTGAAAAATTATAAAGGACAGAGTCAGTTTTCAACCTGGTTACACAGTGTTACTGCGAATGTGACAATATCTTATATCCGTAAACAGCGGGGCTGGTTTCAGCGAATGATGAACATTGAAACCTCTTCGGCTATGTATGCCGAAGCCGAAGCACCGACAAGTGATGTAGATCTTGAATCTTTGATAGTTAGGCTTCCAGAACGGGCCCGAATGGTGTTTGTACTGCACGCCATCGAAGGTTACAGACATGAAGAAGTGGCTGAAATGTTGAATATGGCCGTTGGGTCAAGCAAGGCACAGTTTCACCGCGCTAAGCAACTTCTCAAAACGTGGATGGGTTATGACGATGAATAGTTTTGAACAAAAGCTGCAAGCCAAAATTGAAGCGTTACCGGAAACAAGAACGCCAGAAAAGCCATTGTGGAAAGGTATTGAACGCGGTATTGCGGCTGAAGAAGTTGCAATGTCAGAGGCTACTGCGAAAGAGCCAACCAAACTTCACTGGGTTGCCATGGCAGCAAGTGTTGTGTTGGTCAGTGTATTGTGGGTTTTCGTTCCTTCGGTATTAGAACCTCAAGCGGGAAAACTTGAAGGCTATGCATTAGTAGAGTCCTTGAGTAGACAACAAAGTGAACAGATAACTGGTTTGTTAGCAAGCTATGAAAGTTCAGAAGCTGTCACACAGAACTGGCAGCAGCAGTTAGCAGAATTAGAAGACGCGGCACAAGCCATAAAGTTGGTGTTAAAGGAAGACCCATCTAACCCGGCACTTTTGCAAATGCTGCAACAAGTATATAACCAGCAAATTGCCTTAATAGAGCAAGTGCATGCGCCCAAGTGGCAACAAATTTAAGGAGTAACGCTATGAACAATTTTACCCGTTTTTTGAAAAAGTACGCTTTATCAGTGTCGGCGGCAACTCTGATTGCAATACCATGTGCAGCTTTTGCCGGGGAAGCAGTAGACCGTACGATTGAAACTGGTGATAGCCCAAGAGTGGATATTGAACATATCAATGGTCAAGCAGAAATCAGAGGTTGGGATAAGTCAGAGGTGAGGGTAACAGGCACCCTAGGTGACAACACCGAAGAATTTATTTTTGAGAAGCAAGGTAATGTTATTCTGATTCACGTGGAAGTTGAGCGTAGCGATAGGCGGTGGGGAAGTCATCAAACCGATGGTGATGAGTTATTAATATACGTACCTTTCAATAGTTATGTAGACTACGATTCGATTAATGCCGATGTTCGTATCGAAGATATTAAAAAAGGTGTAAGCGTCGAAGTGGTTAATGGCGATGTTGATATTGAAAATGTCGACACGGCAGTTGAAGCTGATGCAGTGAACGGCGATATAAGTCTTAAAAATATCACAGGACGATTGGCGGTTGAAACCGTTAACGGCAGTATTTCCGGTAGTCACTTTGGCGATCAGCATACCTCTATTGAGTCGGTAAACGGCAGTATTTCAGTGAGTACAACTAGCCCTCGTATAAAAGTGGAAACGGTGAATGGGCGTATAGAGTTAATTCTTGCCGAAATTGATATGTTGGAAGTCAACACTGTGAATGGGCGCTTGTCGGCAGAGATGACCTTGAATAAAGACGGTGAGGTATATGCAAGCTCAGTGGGAGGCAGTATTAACTTAACTTTCCAATCTGACGTATCAGCCCGCTTTGACGTACAAGCCCATGCCGGTGGTAATATTTCAAACGATATTACCAGTGACAAGATGCAAAAAGCTAAGTATGGCCCTCGTCGTTGGTTAGAGTTTGTACATGGCTCAGGCGATGCGAATGTTGATATTTCAACGGTAAATGGCAGAGTATCACTAGACACTAAGTAGCCTTACAGTACTTTCCAAAAAGGCAGCGCAAGAATGGTTTCGCTGCCTTTTTTATGGATTTTTCTAACGCTTATTTCCATCAATTCCGTTGTTTAGATTGTTCTGTACAAAGCAAAAGCGCATAATGTGGGATTAGTTTAATTATACGGGTGATTGTTAGTGGCGTCGGTATCTCCTCCTCAAGGCGACAATAAGGTAGAGAAGCTCAAAATACCTCCTCATAGTATAGAGGCAGAGCAGTCTGTGCTTGGGAGCATGCTCATAGACCCCGACACATGGGATAAAGTCGCTGAGCAAGTGACAGACAGTGACTTTTACAATCGTTCTCACCAGATAATATATCGCGCGATTCTGCGTTTGTTGAACAATAGTCAGCCCGTTGACCTTATTACCGTATCTGAAGAGCTTGAAAAACATGATGAGCTTGAAGATGCAGGTGGTTTTGCTTATTTAGGTGAACTTGCTAAAAATACTCCTAGCTCTGCAAACGTTGTATCTTATGCAAAGATAATCAGTGAACGGGCAATTACCCGAGAGCTTATCGGTGTAGCTCACGATATTGCAGAAGTAGGCTACAATCCAGAGGGCCGCGATAGCGCTGATATTCTGGATTTGGCAGAAAGCAAGGTTTTCGAAATTGCCGAACGACGAACCGGTGAAAACGAAGGCCCTAAAAACGTTGAATCTGTGTTAGGTAAAACAATAGATCGCCTTGAGATTCTATTAAAAACTAACAAAGAAGTCACAGGGGTGACTACCGGATTTACTGACCTTGATAAAAAAACCAGCGGCCTTCAACCTTCAGATTTAATTATTGTCGCAGCCCGTCCTTCCATGGGTAAAACGACCTTTGCCATGAACCTGGTCGAGAACGCCATGATGGCAGAAGACAAACCTGTACTGGTATTTAGCCTTGAGATGCCATCGGAACAAATCATGATGCGTATGCTCGCATCGCTCAGTCGCGTAGACCAAACAAAAATCCGTACTGCGCAGCTTGATGATGAAGATTGGGCAAGAATTTCAAACACCATGGCCATGCTTAAAGACAAAGATTCTCTCTTTGTTGATGACTCGTCAGGGTTAACACCTATGGACGTAAGAAGCCGAGCCCGTAAACTTGCCAGAGAGCGTGGTGGCATAAGCCTGATCATGGTGGACTATTTGCAGCTCATGCGCGTGCCCTCTCTCAGTGATAACCGTACTCTAGAGATTGCTGAAATTTCTCGCTCGTTAAAAGCCTTAGCCAAAGAGTTAGAGGTACCTGTTGTGGCGCTTTCTCAGCTCAACCGTAGTTTGGAGCAACGGGCCGATAAGCGACCAGTAAACTCAGACTTACGTGAATCTGGCTCTATTGAGCAAGATGCCGATTTGATTATGTTTATCTACCGTGATGAGGTTTATCACGAAAACAGCGAAGACAAAGGCGTGGCTGAAATAATTATTGGTAAGCAGCGTAACGGACCTATTGGAACCTCTCGCTTAACCTTCCAGGGGCAGTTCTCTCGTTTTGATAACTATGCTGGGCCTGCGGTCTCGGACGACTATTAAAAAAGGCGCCATCAGGCGCCTTTTTCTATCGTAAATCGTAATTCCTGAGCGGTTACTTTTTCTCTGGTACTTGAACAGTTTGCTCAACCGTTACAGAGATTCGGCGGTTAACCATATGTGCATCCGCTGTATTTGCAGGGTCTAGTAACTGAGTTTCACCGTATCCAACAGTATCGATACGAACTGCGTCAATACCATACATGTCAACTAATACGGCTTTGAAGGCTTCGGCGCGTTCTTCAGACAACTTGAGGTTGTATGTTGCAGAACCAGGTGCAGATGTATGACCTTCTACTACAGCAGTTGTGTCAGCGTACTGAGTCATAAATTCAGCGAATTCAACAATTTCTGGATCGCGAGGCTGTTTTACTTCAGCGCTGTCGTTATCAAACAATACGCGAAGCGTAATGTTTACTGTTTCGTTGCCAAAGACGGTACAGCCCTTTTCGTCAACTTTAACGTCAGCCGGTGAATCTGGACACTGGTCCATATCATTGCTAACACCATCGTTGTCGTCGTCAGCCATTACTTGACAGCCTACTGAATCAACAGCAACACCCGCAGGTGTCATAGGGCACTGGTCTAAGCGGTCAATGACGCCATCGTTGTCAGTGTCATAGGCAGTTGCTACTGGCGCACTTGAAGACGTTTCACCAAAAGGAACAACAAGGCCAATCTTAACGCTAACATCACTAAAGTCGAAGTCTAAATCACGATAGGTAGCAATCTCAGTAAGAACCATTAGGTTTTCAACTGGCTGCCAATGTTTACCAATACCCAAATCTACAAAAGTGGTTGAGTCGCCAACTGATTGACGACGTACACCACCAAACAGATAGTATTTGTCTTCTGGGAGGAAGTACACAAGATCGACACCAGTCATCTCACCGTCATCTTCACCAGCGTTTTGAAATAGGTCAAGTTCTAGATGCGTAAATTCAGCGCGTACTGCCCAAGACTGAGTAAAACGAAAACCGTACTCAGCGGTAATTCCCTTCCCATCGTCGAAAGAGGTACCTGTTGTCGTACCATCAATAGTGTGAAGGCCGGAAGCTTTGTAATACATTCCAGATACACCAAGCCAGCTTGAGTAAGGCGGTTCTTCTTGCGCAAAAGCTGTGGTCGATAACATAGCGGCAGTCAATGCAGCCATTGTAAAGTGTTTTTTCATAGTCACATCCTGTTTAATGTTGAGTGATGAAGTGTCACATAATGTTTTAAGTTGCTCACTGCTTTGAGCTTACTCATGGCTTGTAGCTATTATTGGTGTGATCATACTGCTACTTGACCGTGTAATGTAGCTATAATCCTGCGGGAGCCACCGTGATCACGATGTTCTCCTAGCATGATGCCCTGCCACGTACCAAGTTGAATCTTACCTTGCTGAATGGGAAGGGTCACTTGGCAGCCTAGTATACTCGACTTTATATGGGCAGGCATATCGTCACTGCCTTCATAAATATGTCGATAAAAAGGTAAATCTTCTTTGACGCTATAATTAAAGAAGGCTTCCATGTCTTTACGTACCGTTGGATCCGCATTCTCGTTGATAGTAAGGCTTGCACTGGTATGTTGCAAACACAGATGCATTAAACCTACCTCAATATCTCGCAATTGAGGCAATGCTTCAACGATTTGTTGAGTTATTAGATGAAAACCTCTTGGTTTTGCCGGTATTGTAATGGTTTCCGAAAACCAAACGCTACTTGTCAAAACAAATTTCCAGATGCGCAAGTCCGTCATCGCATAGGAAAGGAAGGATAATTTTTGCGCCATCCACCTGATGACTAATTGAGTGATCCTTCCCTGAAACAACAACGGGGGTGGCCATGGCAAATTCAAACCCTTTATCTGCAAGGTCTCTTTTAGCACCACCGCAAATCATATTAGTTACTTCGCCTACCATATCACCCACTTCAGCGTCGAGTTTACTCGGTCGCTCACCAACCATTCGCTCCATGATTGTCAACGCTAACGATTCATCAAAGGTTATCGACATAGATCCCTTAACCTCTGGGCCCACCATGCCTATCAACCCTGATACATCCCCTTTAGCCATATCGTCTTGCTTACGTTTTGGCTTACCTGGGGTAAGTTTTGTTTGTGCCATAGTTTCCATTACATTGAGAAAACCCGTTATAAAAGGGTTTACAAACTCAGCATTCATTTACGTGCTCCTTGGAAGAGGTTACCTCGGCCACTTGACACTCTGAGCACAACCCATGGGCTTCGATAGTTTGCTTTATTACTTTAAAGCCGTTGGCTTGGGCTTGGCTGTCCAATGTTTCTTTTAATCCTTCTGACTGAATTTCAGCGACGTCGCCACAACTGTCACAAATCAGAAATTGTACCGGATGGTGGCAGCCAAAATGATAACAAGCGACAAATGCGTTAGTAGACTCAAGTCGGTGTATCAATCCAAAATCTAATAAAAAGTCTAAAGCACGGTATACGGTTGCCGGTTTCGCACTAGATTCGGTTTCCTTTAGCGCGTCTAGCATCTCATAGGCCCCCATAGGACCATGTTTCTCTACTAGTATTTCGTAAACCTTGGCACGTAAGGGGGTAAATCTAGCGCCCCGTTGCTCACAATAAGTGCGTGCTTTTTGTATTAAGATTGAACTATTCATTTATTACTACCATGGTTACTGCAAGGTGTCCTGTAGAAGTTAAACTTGCGCTATGTGCGCTCGCTATCCATTGCATTGGAAAACATATATGCAATAAGCTCGTCTTCCATGGCAAAACGCAGTTCGAGAGCTTCGCCAAGGGTTGATAAAGATTCATCAAATGCATTTGCTTGTTTTACAGAAAAGGCATCGGCGAAATTATCGTTAAATTTTAATGCTGCGTCTGTGGTTTGCGCTAATTTTGGATAGAGACTTGTTGCCTTGTCCTGCATGGCCGTATTGTTGGGTACCAACATGTCGAACACCTCAAAGTGACCTGTAGATACATAGTCCATTAACTGCTCGCAGAACGTCTCGATGGCGCTAGCACTGGGTAACACATGTTCGCCAGTGTTCATACCTGCAAGTTGGCAATATGATACCAGTAAGCGCTTCCGTGATTGAAGCCAATTATCAACAGTTTGACTTTTACCGCCCCATAGAGCTTTTACTTTATCTAACTGTTCTAACATGCTTCGGCCCTTTTAAACCAAATAAACGCTATGTTTACGCTAGTATAACACCCTAGTAACTGTACACAAATTAACAAACGAAGAAGGTTAAGTTATTTATTGTGTTATCTTTACGTAATTACCCATTTTGGAGTCGAGCCTCTTTATGATGATAAGAAAAACCCGCGCTCAAATAGAAAATAATAGTGCACTATGGATTATTTTCAGCAAAGGGAGCGTAGTTGTCAGAGAAAACGAGTCGAGCTTGCCCAACGCAGATGTCAGTGAGATGACATTTTTATCAGAATACCAAGACGATATTCATGAGTTGCCCCCGCTGTCAGAATCTGCTGAGAACAACGAGCAAGTATTTGTTGTTGATTTGGGTAGTGAAGCTGTAACCTCAGAAGGATGGACTACCCTTTCACTGAGGGCATTACTTATGGCTCACCAAGACATAGGTTTTTCAGTGATAGGGCGAGCTTGGCAATATATTCACTTTTTGCGTACCCACAGATTTTGTGGCCAGTGTGGGGCGAAAACCGAGCTGGTGACATGGGAAATGGCCGTACACTGTCATCAGTGCAATCACCGAAGCTATCCAAGAGTTTCCCCTTGTATCATTGTTGCTATTCACGACAACGAACGCATTTTGTTGGCAAAAGGAACACGGCACAGAGAGACCAACATGTATTCGACCCTTGCAGGCTTTGTGGAAAGTGGTGAGAGTCTTGTGCAAGCGACCCACAGAGAAGTTTTCGAAGAGGTCGGCGTGAAAGTGAAAAATATTCAGTATTTTGATAGTCAGCCATGGCCGTTTCCCCACTCACTAATGGTGGGCTTTATCGCAGAATATGCAGGTGGAGATATCCGTTGCCAAGAAAACGAGATAGACGATGCCCAGTGGTTCGATATTGACGATCTACCTATTATTCCGCCTAAGCTTTCTATTGCTGGTCAACTTATTGAAAAAACTATCTCATTGATTCGAGAAAAATCTTCAAGTGGTTCCTGATTGAACTCTTAGAAGAATAACTTGATCTTTAGCAAGTAATCATTGCTTAAAAGCACAATTTTTCACTAGGTTTTTAATACAGGCGTTTGGATAGCTGATATACTTCGGCGGTTTTTTAGCATCGAATAGTTTTAGGTGAACCCATGTCACAAAGCGCTTCTAGTGTTGCAAAGCCAGAATTGAAAAATGATCGCTATCTTCGCGCGCTGCTCAAGCAGCCGGTAGACGCTACTCCTGTGTGGATGATGCGCCAAGCCGGTCGTTATCTTCCTGAGTACAAAGCAACCCGTGCAGAAGCCGGTGATTTTATGTCGTTGTGCAAAAATGCTGAATTAGCATGTGAAGTAACATTACAACCTCTACGTCGATTCCCATTAGATGCGGCAATTTTATTCTCCGATATCCTAACGATCCCAGATGCTATGGGATTGGGCTTATACTTCGAAACCGGAGAAGGCCCGCGTTTTAAATCGCCGATTACTTGTAAAGCCGACGTAGATAAAATTGGCATTCCTGACCCAGAAGGCGAGTTGCAATATGTAATGAATGCCGTGCGTACTATTCGTCGTGAATTGAAAGGTGAAGTACCCCTTATCGGATTCTCAGGTAGCCCTTGGACACTGGCTACTTACATGGTTGAGGGTGGTTCGAGCAAAGCTTTTACCAAAATTAAGAAAATGGCATTTGCTGAACCTGCAACGCTTCACGCACTTTTGGCAAAATTAGCTGATTCTGTGACGAGTTATCTCAATGCCCAAATTGCGGCGGGCGCCCAATCTGTCATGGTGTTTGATACTTGGGGCGGCGTATTATCACCACGAGATTACAAAGAGTTTTCGTTGCAATATATGGAACGAATTGTCAACGGATTGACCCGTGAAGCCGATGGTCGAAAAGTACCTGTGACTTTGTTCACCAAAAACGGTGGAATGTGGCTAGAAGCTATAGCTGCTACAGGTTGTGATGCCGTTGGCCTAGATTGGACTATCGACATTGCCGGTGCGAAAGCTCGTGTAGGTGATAAAGTGGCGCTACAAGGGAATATGGATCCATCAATGCTTTATGCGCCAGCTTCTCGTATTCGACAAGAAGTGAGTACCATTCTTGAAGGTTTTGGTGAAGGTACAGGTCATGTATTTAATTTGGGCCACGGTATTCATTTAGACGTACCGCCAGAAAACGCTGGTGTATTCGTAAACGCAGTTCACGAACTCAGTAAGCCTTATCACGCAAAATAATCACCCAAAGGCAATGGTATTCAACGGTCATTGCCTTCGTTGACTTTATGCGTCTCGGGGAAGCCCTTTTTCAATCGTACGCACCAGCCGCTGATGTTTGCGGTTTTCTGATTGGTTCGTTTGGGATTTTCTCATTTGCTGTTCTACGGCCCACTTGATGTGTACATCGACGTTATCGTCCACACTTCCCAGCGATTCGGCTAACGTATTTAAAGTTATTGATGAATAGGGGCTGTTTCCTAGCGCAATTGCGATATTGCGCTTCCACTTAGCATAACCAATGCGTCTAATTGCTGATCCTTCGGTATATTTCAGAAATTCGTCTTCAGTCCAAGCAAATAATGTGAGTAGTGATTGTCCGTGAAGCTTTTCTCTGGGATGAAAGTCAGGCTCGGTAGTTACTGTACTGTAGCGATTCCACGGGCAAATTAACTGGCAGTCGTCACAGCCATAAATACGATTACCCATCGGTGCACGCAATTCTTCGGGTATCTCACCGTCGTGTTCTATGGTTAAGTAAGAAACGCAGCGTTTCGCATCTACTTGGTAAGGTGCAACGATAGCGTCAGTGGGGCAAATGGTAATACATGCAGTGCAGCTTCCACATTCTGCTTCAACCGGCGAATCTGTGGGAAGGGGTAAGTTAATAAAGAGTTCTCCTAAGAAGAACCATGAACCGGCTTCTTTACTTAAAGTCAGCGTGTGTTTACCTGTCCAGCCTATTCCCGCCTTTTCCGCAATGGCGTGCTCCAGTACTGGGGCTGAGTCGACAAAAGGGCGGTAAGCCGTTCCTTCTAACTGCGCAGATATTTTCTCACCGAGCTGCTTGAGCTTTTTGCGGATGACTTTGTGGTAGTCTCGCCCCAATGCGTAGCGGCTAATGTAGCCTATATTGGGGTCTTTTAAGTGTTTAGCAAAAGATGCGTCGGGCGGAAGGTAATCCATTCTTACACTGATCACCCGCAGTGTGCCGGGCACCAACTCCGCGGGGCGCGCTCGTTTCAGCCCATGAGCTTCCATGTAGTCCATAGCGCCGTGATAGCCATTTTCTAACCATTGCATTAAATGCGGTTCGTGTTGCGATAAGTCAATATCACTAATTCCAACGTGCTGAAAGCCTAGCGCACGGCCCCAAGCCTTGATATCGTTGGACAACTGGTTTAAATCGATGGAATTTATCGCGGACATGCATTTATGTTAGATACTCAACTCACTACCAGCTTATCACACAAACTCTTTCGCGCCGATCAAGTTCGCGCAAACGAGCAAGCCGCAGCCGAAAATTCGGGATGTGACATGTTTACGCTTATGCAACGGGCCGGCGAGTCTGTATTCCAACACTGCATTGAGCTATTTCCCAATTTAGATATTTTCGTGGTACTCGTTGGCCAAGGAAATAATGCGGGTGACGGCTACGTTACTGCACTACATGCAAAAAAAGCGGGCAAGCAAGTTTACGTTTGTGCGGTAGAACCTGACCGAATTTTGGACGGTGACGCCGGTATAGCCCAAGCAAACTGGTTTGCTGCTGGCGGCAAATTAGTAGAGTTTAGCGAAGCCTTAGTTGAAAAAGCCGATATTATTATCGACGCGTTATTGGGTACCGGAATTAATAGCGTTATTCGCAATGAGTTTGCAGACGTAATAGACGTGATAAATAGGTCTAGCACCTATGTAGTGGCAGTTGATGTTCCGTCTGGCCTCGACGCAAATACAGGGCAGAGTTTAGGGCGCTGTGTTCAAGCCGATGTGACGGTAACTTTTGTTGGTATTAAGCCTGGGCTAGTCACCGGAGCAGGCAAGCAGTCTTGTGGGCAGTTGGTTTACGCTGATTTAGACATTGGGAAGGCGTTTCAAGCCCTGGCGAAGCCCTGTGCAACGCTGCTTAAAATAGAGCATTTTAAGGGCTTAGCACCTCGCGATATACACAGTCATAAAGGTACTTATGGGCGACTACTCTGCGTGGGCGGAAACAAGGGAACTGCTGGCGCAATTAGGTTAGCTGGTGAAGCAGCGCTGCGCAGTGGTGCAGGGATGGTACGAACTTATGTTCATGAAGCATCAGTGGTACAAGTGAGTTCCGGTCGCCCAGAGCTTATGGTCACAGATTCTGATTTAGACGCAGCCTTAGCATGGGCAACATGTGTGGTTATTGGGCCAGGCTTAGGACAGGATGAATGGGCCGAAGCTGCCTTTGAAACTACGATGAAGTACTGCCAGGCGACAAATACCCCGCTAGTCATTGACGCCGATGCACTGAATTTATTGTGTAAGCAGTCAACGGCGTACACGGTAACAGACTGTATATTAACCCCCCATGCTGCCGAAGGTGCAAGATTGCTGGGGTTAACAGTAGAAGAAGTGGAGAGCAATCGATTCAACACCGCGCGCCAATGTGCACAGCGATATCACGCAGTGTGTGTATTGAAAGGCGCGGGTACTCTTATAGATAACGAGAAAGCAACATGGGTGTGTCGTCACGGTAACCCTGGCATGGCTACCGCAGGAAGTGGTGATGTACTGAGTGGAATTTTAGGTGCTTTATTGGCACAAGGTGTTCAAGTTGATATGGCCGCGAAATACGGTGTGATTCTGCACGCAAAAGCTGGTGATGACGTTGCCGAGTTATACGGTCAACGTGGTATGATAGCGAGTGATTTATTTGATGCAGTTCGAGCTTTGATCAATCACCACAGTTCGTGATTTTTTCAACGTTGGGCAGTATTCACACGCTGTTGTAGGAATTTGGACTTATGTCATACCCAGAAACATCTTTTTTTGCGAGTGCGCCCGAAGAAACCGCTGTACTCGCACAAGATCTTGCGCAAGCTGTAGCTGCGTTATCGTCGAAAGAAGCCGTTATTTTTCTCGATGGGGATTTAGGTGCTGGCAAAACCACCTTTAGTCGTTACTTTATTCAGTCTTTTGGCCATGAAGGAAGTGTGAAGAGCCCAACGTACACCTTAGTTGAACCGTATGAGCTTGATTCGATATCAATTTACCATTTCGACCTATATCGTCTAGCCGATCCAGAAGAGCTAGAATTTATGGGAATTAGAGACTATTTTGGCGAAGGGAACATAGCTTTGATAGAGTGGTCTGAAAAAGGTGGCCAATTCCTCGCCATGCCAGATCTAGTTATCGATATAGACATTACCTCAGCAGGTAGGCAGTTTTTAGTTCAGGCGAGAAGTGTGAAGGGCGCTAAAATATTACAGAATTGTAAGTGTGTTTGAAAATGCTCGACATTTTACTGGTGTCGCGTTGTAAATTAATGAATAAAATAAAAATAAGTGGCTAAGTAGAGATATTATGGTGCGCATTATAGGGTTAGTTTTGTGTATGATGCTGGTGGTACAACACCTGCAAGCTGCACAAAATGACATTGATGGCCTGCGGATTTGGCCTTCTCCAGCGAGTACTCGCGTTGTACTCGACCTAGACGCAGCGCCAGAATTTACTTATTTCACATTAACCAACCCGCACCGTCTTGTTATTGATTTGTCTGATACCAAACGTGATACGGAGCTATCTGTGTCACAAGACATGGGTGATTTAGTCAAAAAAGTGCGTTATTCAACCCCCAAGACTACTAATGACGCCAGAATTGTGATTGAACTGAATCGCAAAGCTGACCCCACCTTGTTTGCTATGACGCCCACAGCGCCTTATGGTCATCGATTGGTGATTGATTTGCTCGACAGCAGTCCGCCTGCGCCTGCCCCCATTGTTATTGATCAATCCAGTAACCCAAGAGACCGAGATATTATTATTGCTATAGATGCGGGGCATGGAGGAGAAGATCCCGGATCAATAGGGCCTTCAGGCTCTTATGAGAAGCATATTACCTTGAGTATTGCTAAAAAACTTGAGGCCATGATTAACAACGAACGAGGAATGCGGGCAATTATGACTCGTTCCGGTGACTATTATATTTCACCAAATCGTCGTCCAGAAATTGCCCGAGAGAAAAAAGCCGACCTCTTTATCTCAGTGCATGCTGACGCATTTACCCAACCTGAACCCAGAGGCGGATCTGTATGGGTGCTGTCAATGCGAAGAGCTGACACTGAACTCGGTCGTTGGATGGAAAAAACGGAACGTCACTCGGAGCTACTTGGTGGGGCCGCAGAAGTTATCAGTGATAAATCGAGTGAGCTTTATCTTGCAGAAACTATTCTGGGCTTGTCGATGGACCACAGTATGGCAACGAGTTTCGACTTGAGCAATGAAGTGATAAGCGAGTTGAAACAGATTACTCGTATGCACAAACGCACACCTCAAGCTGCCAGTTTGGCTGTGTTAACATCGCCCGATATTCCTTCCATACTTGTAGAAGTGGGATTCATTTCAAACCCCGAAGAAGAAAAGAACCTTAATTGGTCAAAACATCGAGAGCGTTTGGCACAGTCAATTTTTAATGCAACTAAGCGATATTTCAGACAAGTGCCCCCTGATGGTACATTGTGGGCCTCAGAAAGGGCTACAAACCGAACTCATAAAGTACAAAGTGGAGAGTCACTTTCTTTGTTGGCTCAGCGTTACAGTGTTACGGTACGCCGAATTAAAGAAGTCAATAATCTCAATAGTGATGTGGTTCAAATAGGACAAGTGCTGACTATTCCCAGTACCTAACCCAATCACACTTTCCAATTTTTAGCGAACAGGTATTAACCATTGCCGATTAAATTACTGTCTCCTCAGCTAGCGAACCAAATCGCGGCAGGTGAGGTTGTTGAACGCCCAGCGTCGGTTGTAAAAGAATTACTAGAAAATAGTTTAGATGCAGGTGCTGATCGCATAGAGATCGATATTGAAAAGGGTGGTCATAAGCGTATCCGCATACGTGACAACGGCAGTGGTATTGCAAAAGATGAACTGACGCTTGCGCTAAGCCGTCATGCGACAAGCAAGATAATTACTCTTGATGATTTGGAACAGATAATGTCATTGGGGTTTCGCGGCGAAGCGCTTGCAAGTATCAGTTCGGTGAGTCGCCTCACTTTAACATCGCGCCCTGCTAATCAAGAACAAGCTTGGGAAGCCTTTTGTGAAGGCCGGGACATGGCGGTGAGTGTTCAGCCTGCTGCCCATCCCGTTGGAACGACTATTGATGTGGTTGATTTGTTCTACAACACACCGGCTCGACGTAAGTTTCTTCGAACGGAAAAAACCGAATTTCATCACATCGAAGATGTGGTGAAGCGCATTGCACTGAGTAACCCCAATGTTGGTTTTGTATTAAAGCACAATGGTAAACCCATTCGCAGGCATATGCCCGACAGTCAGCACAGTTTGGCTCACAGAATTAGTTCGGTGGTAGGGCAAAAGTTCATCAAAAATGCCATTCACACTCAAGTGACTTACGAAGGCATTCACTTAGAAGCGTGGTTAGGCGACGAAGGCTTGCTTCGCAGTAGTAGTGACTGTCAGTTTAGTTTTATTAATGGTCGTGGAATGCGAGACAAACTTATATTGCACGCCGTGCGGCAAGCGTATGAGTCGGTATGGGGTGTTTTGGAACAACCGTCGTTTGTCATGTATTTAACCATAGATCCAAAAGAGGTCGACGTTAATGTACACCCTGCAAAACACGAAGTGCGTTTCCAGCAAGGCCGTTTGGTACACGATTTTATCTGCAAAGCAGTGTGCGACGCTTTGTATTCAGTGACCTCAGAAGAGAGTGTTTCAGTACAAGATCCAGCATCGAATGAATCATCTGAATTCACGTTTGCCAATAATGAGCCCACCCATGATTATATTCGCCCCTTGACGCATAGTTCAGGTAGCAATGTGAGTGAATCTAAAGCTACGGGGGGATCTTCATTTCAATCCGGTCGAAATAGTTCATCTAAGGTGGGTGCTGAATACAACAGAAATTTCCAATCGTTAATGTCCCCAACTGACACGTTGGCAACAGATAGCGCAAACGACACCTCTTTGCCGTATTTACCGTTAGGAGATTCTGCCCGCCTCTACAGTCAAGAAAACAATGTTTTCTTGTTGTCGGCTCACTCCTTATTACCCGAATGGTTGTTCTTGCTGTGTGATAAAGCGTCTCATAGTCAGCCCTTACTAATGCCAGTTGCTATAACTTTTGAGCCGCTGTCTGAACATGTTTTAGCCGCTTTGAAGCAATTGAGCTTTGAAATAAGCTACACGGCGGGGAAATATCGATTACAGCAAGTTCCCGCAGGGACTAGACATTTGCCTTGGCTGCGATGGTTTGAGCCCATGCTTATCAACAGTTTAGAAGCAGAGGCTCCTACGAAAAAAATATTTGAATTTTCCAATGCATTAGCACCAGAAAGTACTATGCTAATTTGGAAATGGTTAGAACAATTTAGTCCTTCCGAACAATGGGAATATATCCAGCGTTTTGGTAAAGTGCGCGACCTAAAAAGTGTTACTGCGCTTTGGGATACCAAAAATGGCGATTAAAAAGTGTCCTGAATTACCTGTTGTATCCATTATGGGGCCAACGGCGTCAGGGAAAACCGGATTAGCATTGGCATTAGCGCAGGAGATTGATTGTGAAATCATTAGTGTAGATTCCGCGCTCGTATACAAAGAGATGGATATTGGCACCGCAAAGCCTACAAAAGATGAGCTTGATGCGGTCCCCCATCATCTTATAGATATTATTGACCCATCAGAAAGTTATTCGGTTTCAGCATTTTGTAAAGATGCAGTGAGTCTGATTGGCGAAATTCATCGTAGAAACCGTGTACCAATATTGGTAGGAGGTACGATGATGTATTTCAATGCCTTGATAAATGGAATATCGCCACTACCTAAGTCAGACGAGAAAGTGCGACAATTGCTTGAAGAAGAGGCAAATCGCACAGGTTGGGACACGTTGCATGCTCAATTATGTGACGTAGACCCTGTCAGCGGGGCGCGAATTCACCCCAATGATCCACAGCGACTGACGCGAGCACTTGAAGTTTATCGCAGTACAGGTAAGACCTTAACCGAATGGCAACAGGAAAAGGGTGAAACTTGCCCTTATGACGTAGTACAGTTTGCTATAGCGCCCGAAGATCGCGCAGTACTACACGAACGAATTGCTCAAAGATTCGATATTATGCTTCAACAGAACTTTGAGGAAGAAGTACGCAAACTTCTTAGTAGAGGAGATTTGCACCCAGACCTACCGTCAATTAGATCAGTGGGTTATCGTCAAATGTGGCAGTATTTAACAGGCGAACTGTCACATGACGAAATGAGAGAAAGGGGCATTATTGCAACTAGGCAGCTAGCTAAACGTCAGCTCACTTGGCTTAGAGGGTGGGAGAATCTGACTTGGCTCGACACATTTGCTAACGATAATGCGACTAAAATAGCAGCAAAATTAGCTCTCTAATTTGTCAGTGTAGTGTACAATTAGAGTTGGAGTAGCTGTAGTTAACGCTACAATAATAAAAACACTAAGGATATCAAATGGCTAAAGGGCAATCTTTACAAGACCCATTTTTAAACGCTTTGCGCAAGGAACGTATACCAGTGTCTATTTATCTGGTAAACGGCATTAAATTGCAGGGGCAGGTAGAATCTTTTGATCAGTTTGTCATTCTGCTCAAAAATACAGTGAGCCAAATGGTTTATAAGCACGCTATTTCTACGGTAGTTCCAGCACGAGCCATCACTATGCCTAGTGCAACAGGAGATTCCGACAATAGTAAAGGTGAATAATTTAAAAGGTAACGCGCTTGTTTGACCGTTATGAAGCCGGTGAACAGGCTGTACTTGTTCATGTTAATTTTGCTGATGAAAACAGTAAAGAAGATTTAGCCGAACTTGAGTTACTGGTGTCATCTGCTGGCGTTGATGCGGTAGATGTTATTACCACATCGCGCAGTGCACCTCATGCGAAATTTTTCGTGGGTTCAGGGAAAGCGGAAGAGATAGCGGCTGCGGTGAAGGCCCACGAAGCTAACGTCGTAATCTTTAACCATGCTCTTTCTCCTTCTCAAGAACGAAATCTAGAAGCTGCGTGCAAGTGCCGAGTGCTTGATCGTACCGGCCTCATCTTAGACATCTTTGCACAACGAGCGCGAACCCACGAGGGTAAGCTGCAAGTAGAACTTGCGCAGTTGCGACACATATCAACGCGCCTCATCAGAGGGTGGACTCACCTTGAAAGACAAAAAGGTGGGATAGGCTTGCGTGGACCCGGAGAAACGCAGCTAGAGACTGACCGACGATTACTTCGAGCCAGAATAAGCGCTATCTTAAGGCGCTTAGCCAAGGTGCAGAAGCAGCGAGAGCAAGGCCGACGCTCTCGTAAGCGTGCTGAAATTCCTACCGTATCCTTGGTAGGGTATACCAACGCGGGTAAATCCACGCTTTTCAATACCATTACGGATGCCCATGTCTACGCAGCAGATCAACTGTTTGCCACACTTGATCCCACATTGCGTAAAATCGAACTAAACGACGTGGGAACTGCCATACTTGCAGATACTGTTGGTTTCATTCGACACTTACCTCACGATCTGGTCGCGGCTTTCAAAGCGACGTTGCAAGAAACCCAAGAAGCAGATTTGCTGCTTCATGTGGTAGATATTGCAGATGCAAATTATCGAGAAACCATGGATGAGGTTAATCTTGTTCTTGAAGAGATCGACGCCGGTGAAATTCAGCAGTTAATAATTTGTAACAAAATTGACAAACTAGAAGACACTCCACCACGTATAGAAAGAAACGAGGATGGCGTACCGACGCGAGTATGGTTGTCAGCTCAGACCGGAGAAGGTGTGGAATTGCTGAGTCAGGCGCTAACCGAGTGCTTGGGCAAGAGTATGGTGAATTACACGCTTAAAATCCCGCCTGCGCAAAGTCGATTACGTGGCGTGTTATACGAACTAAATTGTATTGCTCAAGAGCAGTACGACAATCACGGAGATTGGGTTGTCGACGTGAGAATGCCAACAGCTGACTGGAACCGACTTGAAAAACGGTTAGAAAACGGCATATCTGAATACGTGGTATCACATTGAGTTACACAAATGGCTAACATGTGTGACAATAGATAAGATTTCTTAAATAAAACCGTAATTTATGGAGTATCAACATGGCTTGGAATGAGCCGGGTGGTAATAACAACGACCCGTGGAAAAACCGCGGTGGCCGCGATCAAGGGCCCCCGGATTTGGATGATGTATTCAAAAACTTATTCGGTAAGTTTGGAAAAATGGGTAACGGCGGTAATGGCCAAGGCAAGAGCCTAGGTGGTATCGGCGCTGGTATTCTTATTGGTCTCCTAGCTATTATCTGGTTTATTAGTGGTTTTTACACCATTCGTGAAGCGGAGCGTGGTGTAGTTCTGCGATTTGGTGAATATCATCAACAGGTGGAACCTGGTCTGCGGTGGGCACCTACTTTTATTGATACGGTTGTACCTGTGGACGTACAATCTATCCGCGATCAGTCGTCTTCTGGTTCCATGCTTACTGAAGATGAAAACGTGGTTAGCGTTCAAATGGAAATGCAATATCGTGTTGTTGATCCCTATCGTTGGGTTTATGCAGTTGAAAACCCTGAGATGAGTTTGAGTCAGTCACTAGACAGTGCCATTCGCTACGTTGTGGGTCATTCAACGATGGATGACGTGCTTACAGACGGTCGTGAACTAACCCGTCAGCGCGTGTGGGAAGAACTTCAGTCAATCATTGAGCCTTATAATATGGGGGTTTCAATCATTGATATGAACTTCCGTGATGCACGCCCGCCAGAACAGGTCAAAGAAGCTTTTGATGATGCGATTGCCGCACAGGAAGACGAGCAGCGTTTTATTCGCGAAGCTGAAGCCTATGCCCGAGAAATTGAACCTCGAGCTCGTGGTCAAGTCAACCGCATGAACGAAGAAGCTCAGGCTTATCGTCAACGTGTTATCCTTGAAGCGCAGGGTGAAGTGGCGCGCTTTGAAGAATTACTCCCTCAGTATGAGCGTGCACCTGAAGTTACCCGAAACCGTATTTACCTTGAAACCATGGAACAAGTATTTGGCAACACCAGTAAAATACTTGTTGATAGTCAAGGTGGTAACAGCATGATGTATCTTCCGCTTGATAAAATAATGGAACGCCAGCAAAGCACTACGTCACCGCGTTCACGAAATACGCTAGAGGGTTTGCAACAAATGCCCATTACTGACGACGCAGGTCTAAGCCGAAATTCTTCACCGACAAGTGGCTTACGCAGTGACAACTACAGAGAAGGGAGATAATTAACCATGAAAAATTTAATTATTGCTTCGTTGGTTTTAGTTGCCATCCTAGCCTCTGGGTCATTGTTTGTGGTGAAAGAAGGCGAACGCGCTATTGTCATTCAGTTTGGTAAGGTGCAGCGAGATGATGCTACTGGCGATACCCGTGTATACGAGCCAGGGTTGCACTTCAAGCTGCCACTTATTGATTCTGTGCGTCATTTAGATGCCCGCATCCAAACACTTGATGATACTCCAGACCGTTTTGTAACCAGTGAAAAGAAAGATTTGATCGTAAACTCTTACGTTAAGTGGAGAATTAACGATTTCGCGCGTTACTATCTTTCAACCGGTGGCAACAAGCTCCAAGCGGAAGCACTACTAAAACAGAAAGTGAACAATGGCCTTCGTTCTGAGTTTGGTACCCGTACCATTGCTCAAATTGTGTCGGGTGAACGCTCAGCGTTAATGAACCAAGCAATGGAACAGGCATCATCGTCATCTGATGAGTTGGGTATTGAGATTGTTGACGTACGAGTAAAGCAAATCAACTTGCCTACCGAAGTCAGTAATTCCATCTTCCAGCGCATGAGAGCAGAGCGTGCTGCGGTAGCAAGAGAACACCGCTCTGAAGGTCAAGAGCAAGCAGATATTATTCGCGCAGATATCGATGCAAGAGTAACGGTAATGCTTGCTGATGCTGAACGTAATGCACGCCAACTGCGAGGTGAAGGTGATGCACAAGCTGCGCAGATATACGCTGATACGTATTCTAAGAATCCTGATTTCTATAGCTTCTTGAGAAGTATGGACGCTTATAAAGCGAGCTTTAACAGCAAGCAAGATGTGCTAGTAATAGAGCCTGACAGTGAATTCTTCCGTTTTATGAATGTTTCAAACGGCGGTGAATAAAACACGATTAAGTTTATAAAAGCCAGTCGATAGACTGGCTTTTTGGTATCTGGGTGCAAATAGGCGAAGAATTCGGGTAAAATACGCACAAACTATGAAAATAAACTAAACCACTTACCCCAAGAGCTGCCCACATAAGAGGTTAGCCAGTAAGTTGGAAAACAAAACGACAGAGAGAACTTCTTTGACATCTAATAGTTCAAATGCAAGCCCAGCCAATCAGGCTCAGGGGCAAGGCGGGTTATTCTCGCGATTTTTAGCAACCGTTGAATGGTTGGGTAACCTCCTTCCACATCCGGTCACACTGTTTGCCTTATTATCGGTATTCATCGTCATTTTGAGCGGTATATTAGGGTATTTTGATATTGCCGTGGCCGACCCTCGTCCAGAAGGCGCCAAGGGCAGAGATCCTGACGGTATGATTGAGGTTATTTCCTTGATGAGTGCTGACGGTCTTCAGCGAATCGTCACCGGCTTGGTCACTAATTTCACTGGGTTTGCGCCATTAGGTACTGTACTTGTCGCCTTGCTGGGTGTTTCTGTAGCAGAGCACTCTGGGCTACTCTCTGCCACCATGCGCGCTCTTGTTATGAACGCCTCGAAACGCGCAGTTACCTTTGCCATAGTGTTTGCGGGTATTGTTTCTAATACTGCATCAGAACTCGGCTATGTCGTGCTCATTCCGCTAGCAGCAATGATTTTTCATTCCCTTGGTCGCCATCCGCTGGCTGGTTTGGCAGCAGCATTTGCAGGTGTTTCAGCGGGTTACAGTGCGAACTTACTCTTGGGTACAGTAGACCCTCTGCTGTCTGGAATTACTGAGTCTGCGGCCCATATGATTGATCCAGATTATGTTGTTGGCCCAGAGGTAAACTGGTATTTCATGTTTGTCAGTACCTTTGTAGTGGCCATAATGGGGGCTTTGGTTACCGAGAAAATCGTTGAACCTCGACTTGGGAAGTTTGACGAGTCCGATGCGTCTATCGATTTAGGTAAACAAACCATGGAAGCACCCACGGACATTGAGAAAAAAGGTATGCGCTGGGCTGGTGTTTCATTTCTCGTGGTTTGTTTAATACTAGCGGCTACGGTAGTGCCGGAAAATGGTATTTTACGTCATCCTGAAACGGGTCAAGTCGCAGGGTCTCCTTTCTTAAAGGGTATTGTCGCATTTATCTTTATTACCTTTGCAGTACCTGGCTTTGTTTATGGTCGAATTACAGAAACGATGCGAAACGACCGTGATGTAATCAATGCCATGGCAAAAAGTATGGGGGTAATGGGCCTTTATATTACCTTAGTATTTTTTGCCGCTCAGTTTGTTGCTTTCTTCAAATGGACAAATTTGGGTACTGTACTTGCTGTTAAGGGCGCCGCAATGCTTCAAGCGGCAGGTCTTGATGGCCCTGCAATATTCATTTTGTTCATTCTAATGTGTGGTGTAGTTAATCTTTCCTTGGGAAGTGCATCTGCTCAATGGGCGGTAACTGCGCCGATATTCGTACCTATGTTGATGTTGGTGGGTTACGCCCCAGAGGTGATTCAAGCGGCTTATCGTATCGGTGATTCAGTGACCAATGTTATTGCTCCTATGATGAGTTACTTCGGACTTATTCTAGCTATGGCTGCGCGCTACAAGAGAGACTTAGGAATGGGCACGCTCATCGCTATGATGCTGCCATATACCATGGTGTTTATCGTGGGTTGGACCTTGTTGTTCTATTTGTGGGTCTTCGTTCTTGGGATGCCAGTAGGGCCAGGCGCAGCAACTTATTATCAGCCTTAATTTCTATCAATAATATGCTTCAAAAGCACCAGCGTTGCTGCGGGCTATTGAGTTAACTTGGAGCTACTATTTTTTTATACTAGCTCTTTTTTATTTTCTGTCTTAAACCACCTACTTCAGTAGGTGGTTATCATCTATGATAGGGCGTTGCTCGTATACCCACTCAAAATAATTCTCCCTTTGATTTTTAGTGAAGTCAAAAAGGAAGTTAACAGGAGTAGATACGACAAAGCATCACGCGTGTTTTGGCGATGCCAATATCACATAGTATGGACTCCTAAGTATCGATTAAAGATTATCAAGAGATAAATAAAGAACATCGAGAAAAGAAAGAACAGGAAAAATATCCTTATTACAGACGCTACGCACAATACGTACTAAGCAATGATGATGTTAACGCTCAGGCACCTAAGCATGTACGCACCGTTGACCTCCAGCTAACACGCCAGCAATTCGACTTGCGCTACCTAGAAAACTCTACTCAGCGGAAGATTTACTCTCATGTAGCCTTGATAAAGTGCGCATTGATGAAGTCTACCGTAACAAAACTGAACACCTGCCTAGCTTCGTGAGTAACCGATTTTAGTGTCAGGGTATCTTACAAAACTACAAATCCTAAATCAGGAAAATTCACTAACTTACTGTTTTTTTGTTAAGTTAACTGGCTGGTATAGTACCTGCTTGCCCCCTGCGTTAATTATTCTTAGCTTTATTAAATATTCCAACCTCGATAGAAAGGGATTGAAAAGGATAAATCAATTGAACAATAAATTCTTAAAAGCTTTAGCGGCTGGCTTTGCATTGTCCGTTAGCGGATTAGCTAATGCGGGGCTTATAACGGTAGAAAATTGGCATGATACAAGTGATGGCTTCCAAGGATTGAAAAAGTCAAACTTTTCTGACGATATATTTTATGCTGTGAGCCTTACAGGAGTTTTCAACAATCTAGAAACGTATGAAATGATTGAAGGATACCGTTGGGCCACAGAACAAGATTATTTGAATGCATGGGCAAATCGAGATTTAGTCAATGGAGATTTTCTAACGGACTCAACTCCTCATCCTTATTATAATCAAGGTGGCTGGAGTGGTTATGTTTGGAATGGCATTACGAGGCGTGAGTTTATTTTTTCCGACACATTGAACACAGGAAGAAGTACTCATGCAGGAACAATTGAAGGACGTACCTCCTCATGGGCAAACCATTATCTTCAATCTTATACTGTCAGTGATCCATTAGTGCAAAATTGGGGTGGTTTTGTATTGGTAAAAGATGACAGTCAAAGCACCGTTAGTGTGCCTGAACCTTCTACACTAGTAGTATTCACTCTAGGTTTAATAGGATTAGCCTCTCGTAAATCTAAGAAGCAAGCTTAATTTCTATATAGTAAATCATGAAAAACACTGATCATTTTGGTCAGTGTTTTTTTGTTTATGTCAACGGTCACTTAGCGACAGAACACCACGGGTTTACCCGAGGCTGAATGAGTCTGAGCCCTGCATACTACAAAGATGGAAGTTAGAGTATGATCACATGGTTTATATCGACTTCAGTATCACGTTGTCTGGGTTACTAAATACAGGCGTCGGATACTGAAGCCTTTCGTCGTGGAGTATCTGCGCAAAGTGTTGCCGAAACTGCTGCGCAGTATGCCTGGCGTAACGATAGAGCGAATGGGCTTCGACAATGATCATTTACACATGCTAATGATAATTCCTCCGAAGCATTCAATAGCAGAAGTCATGGGAAAATTTAAAGCCCAATCCGCGTCAAACTTACGGAAGACGTTTAAATGGCTTTCGAAGGTCATTGTAACGAAAATACAGTTTGGTCGCCGGGATACTTCGTGAGCAGCATAGGCTAAGACGAGCACATGATACGTAACTGCGTTGAGCATCAAGGTCGGAAGGATTCAGATCAGCTTCAAATGGAGCTATAGCAGATAGAACCCCGGGCATGCCCGGGGGAGTCTATACAAGCAAAAAGCCGCTTTGTTATTTCAACAAAACGGCTCCAAGTTGACTCAATAGCCTGGCATTGCTGGTGTTTTTTTTCAGCGCTATCTAATATTCACTCGTTATTAAAAGTATTAATGGCTAAACGATATTATAAGTAAGTTATCGTTACTTTTAACGGCCAAGGAAGCCCAAATGTCTTTGAAGAACGCCAAGCAAATCTTGTTGCTTACTCTGTATTTTTTTCATTGGTCGTGTGAGGCGCAGTGGGATTTGTCTGGTACTTATGCGCTGCGATACGAATATATTCAGAACTCTCCACGAATCAACGCGAGCACTACTGATAGGCTGTTAGGCTCACGGCTTGAACTTGTCTCGACATACACTGCCGACAAATCATATTGGACGCTCGAACTTCAAGATGCTCGCGTATTTTTGGATGATGCCAATTCACCTCTAGGTACGGATGATGTCAATACACTGGAACCCATACAAGCATATTGGGGATATCGGTGGGGGGCTTCGCAAGAAAACGATTTGAAGCTGGGGCGCTTCACTCTTGATTTAGGAAATCGTAGGTTGTTTGCTCGGCCACGTTTCAGAAACACTAGAAACTCATTTACTGGCGGTTACGTTCGTTGGAAGAGCGACAGCACAAAAATAGAATCGCTCATTGCCATGCCGGACAATCGATTTCCAAGAAACTTTGCAGACCTAGATGCCAATAAGGTACAGCTTGATAAAAACTATCCTGAAAACCTTGTTTGGAGTATTTATCTAACCCGAGAATTAACTAACAAAGATTTGTATGAGCTTTACTACTTTGGATTAAAAGAGTCTGACCAAGACGATTTGAATACAAGGAACAGGCGTTTGCACACATTTGGCGGACGATTGGTGCAGTCATTTTTAAGTGGTTTTCTGCACGTGGAGTCTGAGGGGGCATATCAATTAGGACGTGCTCGTGCATCGTCTAAACCTGAAGATATAACGGATCTCGATGTTAACGCGTGGTTTGGTTACGTAACGTTAGGCCACAAGTTCGATGATGTTTGGACGTCGAAAGTTGATGTCGAGCTCAATTATGCCAGCGGTGATAAAGATGAGGAAGATGATAAATTTAAGCAATTTGACCCCTTGTTTGGCGTTAGGCGTGCTGAGTTTAATGCTACTAACTTGTATGGTTTCTTTGCCCGTAAGAATCACAAAAGTGTGGGCATTCTTTTTCGCGCAAAGCCTTCAAGCGAAAGCTCTCTTTCTATGAGTTACCGTGCTTTATGGCTGGCAACGGCGGATGATAGTTTGCCATCGCTTAATTTATCTAACAGCAGCAATGAGGATTTCTTAGGCTATCAATTAGAAGGTCGTTTTAGATATCAATTCAATCCAACAGTAATGTTAGAAACAGGGGGTATCTATTTGGCTAAAGGTGAATTTTTTGACAATACTGATCAGAGAGTAAACAGCGAGAATACGGTGTATCTATACTCTGAGATGAGCTTAAAATTTTGACCACATGGGTATCGTGATTTGCTTTTTCAAAGAGATCAAATTCCCACTGAATTCAGTATAATAAGAATATTAATGCTATTCATCGGACGGGATAATGAAATACAAGAGCAACAAAGGGTTTAGCCACTCTCAAGCTGACAAGATTGGAGTACTTATTACCAACTTGGGTACGCCTGAAAGCGCGACAGCAGGAGCGCTGCGTCCGTACTTAAAAGAGTTTTTATCTGATCCTCGCGTTGTCGAAGTGCCGAGGTTACTTTGGTGGTTCATCTTAAACGGTATTATTCTGAACTTTCGTCCAAAGCGTTCAGCCGAAGCTTACTCAACGGTATGGACCGATGAAGGCTCACCACTGCTTACTATTACCAAAGCGCAGAGTTTAGCCTTGGCTGAAAAGTGCAAAGCGGCCTACGGTGACGATGTTATCGTTGATTTCGCCATGCGCTACGGCAACCCATCTGTATCCAGTGTTCTCGACAATATGTTGGATAAGGGAGTGCGTAAACTGGTTGTTCTGCCGTTATACCCACAATATAGTGCGTCTACCACTGGCTCTACTTTCGATGCGATTGCAAAGGATTTTACTCAACGCAGATGGCTACCCGAGCTTCGTTTTGTAAATAGCTATAACGACAGAGAAGACTACATTGAGGCGTTAGCTGACAAAGTAAGGGCCCATTGGCTAGAACATGGAAAAGCACAGCTCTTGGTAATGTCATATCATGGTATTCCCAAGCGTTATCTAATGAACGGCGACCCGTATCATTGTGAGTGTCACAAAACCTCTCGTTTGGTTGCGCAAAAGCTGGGGTTGTCTCATGATGAATATATGACAACCTTCCAGTCTCGGTTTGGTAGAGAAGAATGGTTGAAGCCTTATACCGATGAGACCTTGAAAGGGTTGCCAGAAAAAGGCATTAAATCGATACAAGTCATGTGCCCGGGTTTTTCTGCTGATTGCTTAGAAACCATTGAAGAGATTGGCGAAGAAAATCGCGAATACTTCATGGAAGCGGGCGGTGAAAAGTATCAATACATCGACGCCCTGAACAGTGATGATGCTCACATAGCAATGCTCTTCTCTATTGTTAAAGACAATCTTCATGGGTGGCAGGTGAGTAGTGATAACTCCAAACGTGCCGGTTTAGCTCATATGCTTGGCGCGTCAAATTAGTTAGGAATCATGCCATGGAAGCAAAGGCGCCCAAAGCGCTTAAAAAAGCTCAGCGACTCGCTAATCTACTCGATACAGCCGTCAAGGTTCCCTTTGTTCCATTGCGTATTGGACTTGATTCTATCGTTGGTTTGTTCCCCGTTGTGGGCGACGCGCTTATGTTACTCGTATCTTTGAGAATTGTGTGGTTAGGAAAGTCATTGGGCATGCCCAAAGCATTAGTCGCGCAAATGTTCCGCAACTCAGTTATTGATTTTATTCTGGGCTTTTTCCCTATTGTTGGTGACATTGTCGATGTGTTTTTTAAAGCCAATCAAAAAAACGTTAGGATCATAGAGCGCTGGTGGATTTCAAACAACAAAGCTGTTGTTGATATCGCGACTCAGGAAAAGCTAAAAGCGTGGGAAGCTTCACTGGAGTGACCTGATCTTACTATTGGCCTGCCGAGTATAGTGTTACTAGTTCATTGAAGTTTTCGAAACCTCCCATGTTAGATAAAAGCGTAAAAAGCGAAGCCCTACATTCTAATAATGTTTCAGCACAAGAAATTGCCCAATTTGACGCACTGGCGCAAAGTTGGTGGGATCCCAATGGCAAGTACAAGACCGCACTGTCGTTTAATGCAGCCCGATTGGGCGTTATTGAACGTCAGATCCGCAGCAACTTTGGCTTGTCAAACAATGAACCGCTTACTGATATTAGTGTGGTAGATATAGGAAGCGGCGGCGGACTTATTAGTGAACCGCTCGCCCTTCAGGGTGCAAAGGTGACTGGTATCGACGCTTCAAGTATGAGTGTTGAAGTGGCTAAACGCCATGCACTAATGACTGGAGCAGAGGTCACTTACCGGCATATGCTTGCTGAGGAGTTAGTTGCTGAGAAAACACAATACGACGTAGTTATCAATGCAGAGGTGGTTGAGCACGTACCTGACCAAGAAGCGCTGATCAAGCAATGTGCTTCCTTGGTAAAACCAGGTGGTATGCTGGTACTAGCAACGCTCAATAGAACTTGGTTAAGTTACCTTATTGCTATTGTGGGTGCAGAATATGTCCTAAGGTATTTGCCAATAGGCACTCATGATTGGAACAAGTTTGTCAAACCCAGTGAGCTTCAACAATGGGTTCCCAATAATTTCGTACTACGTCATCAAACAGGTATGTCACTCAATCCTTTGTCAGGGCAATGGAAGCTCACAGCAGGTGTTCCTGTGAATTATTTAATGTGCTTTGAGTACGCAAAGTAGTTGCTATTCTAATTACTATTCTGGCCCATAGGGTCCAACCATCACCCATTCTGATAGATTTATCTGGGAGATGGTGATTTGTCATTCTCTTTGTTGGCGCTTAGTCTGCTATCTTGATGTTTGTTAATTGAATGTTAAGGTGTGCTTGCATGAAAATCTATGAAACACGTACCGCCCCAAACCCTCGCCGAGTAAGGATGTTTCTCGCCGAAAAAGGAATCGACGTTGATTATGTTCAGGTTGATATCCAGAGTGGCGAAAACCTCTCGAAAGAGATGCGCAAAAAGAACCCTATTGGAAAGATTCCCATCCTTGAACTTGATGATGGCACATGTATCGCTGAAACCGATGCCATTTGTACTTATTTTGAATCTATTCAGCCAGAGCCACCGCTCATGGGCACTTCACCCATAGAGAAAGCAACAATATCAATGTGGCAACGGCAAGTTGAGTTTGCCTTCATGCTGCAAGTAGGCATGTGCTTTCAGCATACCACGGGTTACTTTAAAGATCGTATGGTTCCCGTTCCAGAGTATGGTAAACAAGCGGGCATCAATGCAGCTAAATATATGTCTATTCTTGAACGCCGATTAGGTGAGTCTGAATATATTGCCGGTGACAAGTTCACCATTGCTGATATCACCGCATTGTGCTCTATGGACTTTGCACGGGTAATCAATATTCGTATGAAAGACGAGCAAGTTAATTTACAGCGCTGGTATGAAAGTGTGAGTGGCAGAGAGAGCGCAAAAGCCTAATGATAGATTTATATACAGCAGCTACTCCTAACGGATGGAAAGCGTCTGTCGCCCTTGAAGAAATGGGATTGGAATATAACGTCCATGCAGTCAACCTGATGAAAGGTGAGCAGAAGACCGCTGAGTTTTTGGCGATGAATCCCAATGGGCGTATTCCGGTGATAGTCGACCATGCTGTAGATGGCGGCCACACGGTGTTTGAGTCTGGTGCAATTATGTTGTACTTGGCCGAAAAAACCGGCTTATTTATGCCTAATTCTATAACTGGTCGAAGTAAAGTTACCCAATGGTTAATGTTTCAAATGGGCGGTGTGGGACCAATGATGGGGCAGGCGAACGTGTTTTATCGCTATCTCGAAGAAAAGATCCCCATCGCGATTGATCGTTATCAAAACGAGGTGCGTCGTTTGTTCACAGTGTTAGATGGGCATTTGGCCAAGCATGAATACTTGGTTGATGACTATAGTATTGCGGATATGGCTAATTGGTGCTGGGTACGAACTTACGAATGGTCTGGCGCGAGTATTGATGGGCTTGACCATTTAAAACGCTGGAAAAATAGTATAGAGGCACGGCCAGCTGCCCGCCGAGGGGTAGAAGTGCCAAATAAGATAGACAAAGAAGCGCTATTAAAAGGTGCCAGTAAAGTGGTAACTCGTTAACGCGTATTGTGAGAGGTGGTGCAATTGTACCACCTCTATCAGCCAGTTTCTCCAGATCAGCTAGTCTCTCCAGCGTTTAGTGAGGTCGTCGTAGGCATCAATTCGACGGTCGCGGAAGTAGGGCCAAATACGCTTCACTTGTTCGGTACGCGACATGTCTAGTGTAACGGATAAGGTGGTTTCTTCACCCGCTTCGGCTTTGGCAAGAATCTCTCCTTGCGGTCCAGCAATAAAGCTCTGCCCCCAAAATTCGATGCCCGGATCGCCTTCTACGGGCGATGCTTCAAAGCCTGTGCGGTTAGCCACAATAACAGGTACCGAATTAGCCACAGCATGGGCACGCTGAACTGTTTCCCATGCGCCATGCTGCCGCGCACGTTCTTCTGGAGTATCTGTCATGTCCCAGCCAATGGCGGTAGGGTAAAACAGAATATCTGCCCCCGCCATGGCCATTAACCTTGCCGCTTCTGGATACCATTGGTCCCAACATATTAGTACACCGAGCTTACCCACACTGGTTTCTATGGGAGTAAATCCCATGTCACCTGGGGTAAAGTAGAACTTCTCATAAAAACCGGGGTCGTCAGGGATATGCATTTTCCGATACTTTCCTGCAATCTCTTTCGTACGGTCGAATACTACTGCGGTGTTGTGGTAAAGCCCTGAGCCTCGTTTTTCAAACAGTGAGGTGACCAGTACAATATTATGCTTTTCTGCTAATGCACCGAAGTATTCTGTGGCGTCTCCTGGAATGGGTTCAGCAAGGTCAAAAACATCTGTGTCTTCTTGTTGGCAGAAATACAGCGTACTGTGGAGCTCTTGCAGCAATATACATTCGCACCCTTGTTCCGCGAGTTCTGCAATGCGATTGGCACTTTTTTGCCAATTCTCGAGTTTGTCGTTGCTGGCAACCGATTGTTGAACTAAACCAATGTTAAGGGTTGATGGTCGCATGTATGCTAACTCCTTGATTAAGGCGAGATAGTGTTTCTGATGTTAATGTATTTTTAGGGACTTGCATCGAAATACAGTGCAAGCTTCCGTATTGTTGCACGAGTACCGAGCAATCCACCGGAACTACATTAAAGTGTGGATAAGCCTCTTCCACTGTACTAATTGCTTCTGCGTCTTCTGGCTGCCCGTAAACGGGAAGCAGTACGTTACCGTTACAAATAAGGTAGTTAGCGTAAGACGCAGGTAGACGGTCACCGTCTTCACTCTCAATGAAAGGCAAGGGTAAGTGGAATTGACGGTGTTCGGGTAACTTTTCTGTGCATTCTTGGCTTAATGCCTCAAGACCTGCAAAGTGACTGTCATCTTTACGGTTCTTCGCCCCTTGGAGTACTAAACCAGTGTTAGGAGTAAACCTCACTAGGGTATCTATGTGGCCGTCTGTATCGTCACCTTCTAAGTGACCATGCTCAAAAATGATAACCTTGCTACAGCCCAACGATGCTGAAAACATTTCTGCATAAGCTTCCAACGACAAGTCGCCATTTCGCTTGGGATTGGTCAAACACAGTTTGGTGCTGAGTAGTACGCCATTGCCATCAATCTCCAGCGCACCACCTTCCGCCACCAAGCTGATGGATGTCAAAGGCTGCTTGCACAGTGATGACAAATAACGAGAATTAACTTGGTTGTCAGCGCAAGCGTCAAACTTATCTCCCCATCCATTAAATGTAAACTCGACGGGGTGCCCCAAACCTTTTTCATCATTGACGGTTAAAAAACCATAGTCTCGAACCCAGGTATCATTGAAGTCGGCCGATACTATCAGTACGCGTGCATCATCCGGTAGTTGTGAGGGAACACTTTCGATATCGTCTTTTGAACACAGCAATACAACGCCAGCACTTGCATTGTTTATCGCTTGGATGAGGTCGAGGTAGGTTTGTCTTGCTTTTGCTAGCCATGGGGCCCAGTCAGTGCCACTGTGGGGCCAAGCAAGAATTACGGCATCAATATCTGCCCATTCAGGAGCTAACCGCTTTTGTGTGTGCATTGGGTGTCTCTGCGTACTAAAACGCTAATTATAGCGAGTCACCCAAGCACCACCAATATCTAAATGTTCGAATATTAAATTGGGAATTTTATTTCAGGTTACGGCCGCCGTTAAGGTGTACAGTTTGACCAGTGATATACGTACTGTTGAATAAGAAGTGCATCGCATTTACTGCCTCAATAGCGCCGGGCTCATTTTCGAGTAAGGATTTCTTCAAGGCCTTTTTCTTGTATGCATCGTCGTCTCCCTCGTTAAACATCAAAAGTGCTGGGGCAATACTATTCACTTTTACTTTGGGGGCCAGCTGTTGTGCAAAAGATAGGGTGAGGTTATGCAATGCAGCTTTACTTGCAGCATAGGCCATGTGCTTTGCACTTCCTGTATCTTGCACATAGTCAGTCATGTGTATGATATCAGCAGGGCCTTCTCTATTGGTGAGCGCATCTGTTAACGCTCTATTTATGCGATACGGCGCAGTAGCGTGAATCGTCATCATGGCATCCATGAGTGCGTGATCATCAATATCATCACCTTCTTTAGCCCAATCTGAGGCGTTGTGAATAATAGCGCGATAGCTTTTACTGATTGCCTTAATCTCGACAATTGCTCGATCAATACCCGACTGAGTGCTAAAATCTGCGCAAATAGCGATCGCCCCTTTAGATATGAGTGATTCAACTGCGGGTTTGTGAGTTCTGTAGGTGAAGACAATGGGCTTACCTTGTTCGAGTAAGCTCTCTGCCATGGCAAGCCCTATGCGTTGACTGGCACCAGTGATTAAGACAGGGAAGGACATACAACAACCTTTAAGCGAAAAATTTGCTTATTGTGACAGACCCACTGTATTCGGCAATAGCATTTAATAAATGTTAATTTGCAGTCCAACAAATCTAAATTGGCATGTTGTACCGTATACAATATATCAGTAGTTATAACAGGTTAAACGAATGTTAGCGAAAGAAGCGGTTATCGTGCGTGATGCACTAGAACCTTCATTATCGGAATCTGCGCTTTTAGTAAGGAAAGCACTAGAAGAGGCTGGGCTCGAAACCCCTATGGTTTCAAATGGCCTATCTGACGAACAAAAGCGTCAGAAGATTGAAGCTTCGATGCTGGACATCATGACTACGCTTGGCTTGGACCTTGCTGATGACAGTTTGTGTGACACGCCTAAACGAATTGCCAAAATGTATGTCAACGAGATTTTCAGTGGCTTGGACTATCGCAATTTTCCTAAGATTACTCAAATCGAAAACAAGATGAAAATTGCTGAGCCTGTGCAAGTTAGCGATATCAGCTTAACAAGTACCTGTGAGCATCATTTTGTGACGATCGACGGCACAGCGACAGTATCTTATATTCCCAAAGACACCGTGATTGGCTTGTCTAAATTAAACAGGTTAGTCAGTTTTTTTGCCCAACGACCTCAGGTGCAAGAGCGTCTAACGCAACAAGTACTGGTAGCAATACAGGCACTGGCGGGAACTAAAGACGTAGCGGTAACCATTAATGCTACACATTATTGCGTTAAGGCCAGAGGGATAAAAGATACAAACTCGTTTACTCGAACGTCAGCGCTTGGTGGACAATTTCTTACCGACAAAGATTTAAGAAGAGAATTTTTCGCGTAAAAAACACAATGCGATGCACTATTTCACTTGAGCGTCGTTCTCGTATTCATCTATCACTAAATTAATTGCGCCCTCAACACCATCGGCTGCGGTAAGCATAAGCGGTTTGTCGCAGCAGTCGCACTTTTCGACCTGCTCTTGATACATATCTCTTATCATGTTTAGCGCAAACTCGTTAACTGCGCCACAATAAGGGCACAGATACTCTAATTTATCATTAGTTTTCATTTTTTATCCGTAGATGTTCCAGTCGCCACATCCATTCGGCGAACACAAAAAATACAGGAGACAGAGTCAACCTAAATATGGGATGAAGTATAGTCAAAGATAAAGAATTTGCGGATGAAAAATATGCAACTTATGCTAGAGCACTGAAACTTATAACGAAATAATAGTGAAAAGAAATCTTTTCTTATATGAGATTTGTTAGGTAGGTGAATTAGACTGGTTTTTAGCGTCTGGAATAATCACTTACTATGATATACTTGCAATCCAAGTACGGTCTTTGTTTGCCTTAAAAACGAAGGCTTAAATTTGGTTAGAGAAATTACAAAGAGACTGTCAGTTTATGCAATCCTTAACTATCGTAACTCCCGATGATTGGCACTTACACTTTCGCGATAACGAGATGTTAGCCGAAACCGTTCCGGCAACGGCTCGTTGTTTTCAACGCGCCATTGTAATGCCTAATTTGGTCCCGCCGGTGGTTAATGCTGAAATGGCAATGGCATACAAAAGTCGCATCGAGGCTGCCAGACCTGAAGGTAGTTCTTTTGAGCCGTTAATGACCTTGTTTTTAACCAACACGACAACACCGCAAGATATTGTCGATGCGAAAATCGCTGGTGTTACAGCGTGTAAGCTTTATCCAGCAGGCGCCACGACAAATTCAGATGCAGCAGTTAAGGGCATCAAGGCCCTTTATCCTGTATTTCAAGCAATGCAAGAACAAGGGTTGTTATTGTTGATTCACGGCGAAGTCACAGAGCACCATATTGATATTTTTGACCGTGAAAAAGCCTTTATTGATACGCACTTGTCACACATTGTCGATGCCTTTCCAAATTTAAAAGTGGTTTTTGAGCACATTACTACCGCAGACGCCGCCGAATTTGTCAATGGAGCGAGTAATAACGTTGGCGCAACAATTACACCTCAGCATCTACTACTCAATCGCAATGATTTGTTGGTTGGTGGCGTTCGCCCTCACAATTATTGCCTGCCAGTACTGAAAAGAAACACTCATCAAAAGGCACTGCAAGATGTGGTTGCCAGTGGTAATCCTAAATTTTTCTTGGGCACTGATTCAGCACCTCATGCGAAACACAAGAAGGAGAACGCCTGTGGATGTGCAGGTTGTTATTCGGCGTGGTCTGCCATTGAGCTTTACGCTGAAATTTTCGAGCAGTTAGGTGTTATTGATAAACTAGAAGGGTTCGCAAGTTTGTATGGTGCAGACTTCTACGGCTTGCCTCGAAACACGACTACAACTACATTGGTTAAAGAGCCATGGCAGGTTCCAGATCAAGTGACGCTAGCGGATGGCACAGACATGGTACCATTCTATGCGGGGCAAACACTGCAGTGGAAACTCGAAAGCGCGTTTCAAAACGCCTAATACTTAGCATTTTACTGAGCCTGATGACTTTGCAGGCTCATGGAAATGACCAGAGCCAGCCTGTTCTGGTGTCGCCTCTACCAGTTTTTGCTGAAGGTGATGAGGGATTTTATTACGGTGTGGTCAGAGGTATTCTCGAAGAGGCAGACCTGACGCCAGAGTTTCTTACTTTGTCGTTCTCTGAGCGTTTGATTCATACTCAGCAAAAAAATAATACGCTCACTGCGGGCATTGTGAGAACACCTGCTCGGGAAGACCAGTACTATTGGATCACTCCTTTAACAGCAAATTACGTGTCGTTTTTTACTCCAACGCCTGAGCTGGTGGTAGACAAAGTGCTAAATCCAAGCTCAAAAGTGGGTATTGTGAAGGGGGATTTTCGCGAGCGTATAGCTATGGAAAATACCACCGAAGGTCAACGGGTATTTTATCCAGACTGGACAGCCGTGGTTAAGGGGATTTTAGCCAAGGAAGTTGATGGAACCTTTTTTACGGCGGCGGGAGTAAAGCTTATTTGCGAACAGGCAAATCTTGATTGCTCTACTATTTTTCCCTCTGGGCAGTATGGCTTATTTTATGGATATTTAGCCCTTCCTAAAATATCGGAAAATGCTGCGTTGGCTGAAAGATTGTCGTTGGCTGCACCAGAGTATAAGTCAAGGCCATCATTTACCCAATTAGCTCAACAAACAGTATCAATATTGCAAGAGCATGGTTTAGACGCGAGCGTCTCATACGGTGTATTGAGCTTTTCTGGCGAGTTGAACGCTGATACCAGCGATTTATGGGTGATTGCTGACATCGTTCCATTTTTTAGTTATTTGGGTGAACACGGTACGGTAAATGGCATAGCGGCAGACTTGGTCAGAGCGGTATTAACCGAAGCGGGAATGTCATCGCGAATGTTAACTGCGCCAAGAGAGCGTATTGTTAAGGAAGCGCAATCCAAATCAAATGTAGTTGCTTATGCCATTGCGCTTACGCCAGAGCGAGAATCTACTTTCGATTGGATTACACCTATTTCTCGTAACCTACATGGCTTATACGGAGTCGGCTCGCAGCGTTATTCATCGTTTGAAGAGCTGCCAAAAACATTACACATTGGCACTCGATATCAAGACTACCGAACCACGGTTGCTGAAAATGCAGGTTTTCGCGTTACAACCTACACTTCTTGGCGTGCGCTAATGCAGGCGTTGCTTGACGGTGATATCGACGTCGTTTTCGCCTCTCAGGGGGCCGTTGGATTTGGCTGTGAATCTATGCAGGAATCCTGTGAATCTGTTGAGTTAGTCGCGCCATACAAAATTACAACCACATATCTAGTGCTATCTAAGCTAGGTACATCTCCCATCGTAGCTGAACAGCTCAAGCTCGCAGCAGTTGCTGTGAAAAACAGTGACGAATTTAAACAAACATCAAGTGCTTGGAGCGAGTTGATGATCAATGAACACAATGTGATACACCATTTTGACAATGGGGTAGTACACCTTTGGAAAAAACAGTAGTGAACGCAAAAACCATTAAAGACCTATCTATTACTCAAGAAATCTCTCGTGCCCTTGAAGCTCAACGAATATATGAACTTTCTGAAATTCAGTCGCTGTCACTGCCACATTCGTTAGCGGGTAAAGATGTTATAGGTCAAGCCCAAACCGGAAGTGGAAAAACCCTCTGCTTTGTTATTCCAGCATTAGAGCTTATTGAACCTTCAGAGTTTTCTACCCAAGCGATAGTGCTCTGTCCAACAAGGGAGCTAGCCGATCAAGTCGCAGAGCAGTTTCGTATGGCAGCAAAGCATATTGGAAACATCAAAGTACTGACTTTGTGTGGTGGCCAGGCCATGGGGCCGCAAATCCAATCGCTCAAACACGAAGCTCATATTATTGTTGGTACCCCTGGACGAGTTATGGATCATGTGCAAAAGCGACGTTTGTCACTAAGCAATGTCAAACTACGGGTATTGGATGAAGCTGACCGTATGCTGGACATGGGGTTCGAGGATGACCTTCGGATAATCTTTTCGCCCATTCCAAAGCCGGTGCAAACACTGTTGTTTTCAGCAACCTTTACCGATGAAATTGAACGCATTGCAGGGCAATACCTCTCAACGCCAGAAATATGTAAAGTGGCGTCAACTGAGTCCAGTAAACCCAAAATTACACAGTTGGGCTACAGTGTATTAGCCCATACTCGATTACAAGCATTAAAAGCCGTATTGACCGAGCATCAACCCAAGAACGCTATTGTTTTTTGCAACCGCAGAGTTCAGGTGAACGAGGTCGTCGAATCACTGATCGATGAAGGTTTCAGCGCCGCAGGCTTGCAAGGCGATATGGAACAGCATGCGAGAACGGCGGTACTGACACAGTTTGCCAGTGATGCCCTACAGGTGTTAGTAGCAACTGATGTGGCGGCCCGTGGGCTGGACATTGACGACGTTGCTTGTGTGATTAATTACACGGTGAGTGAAGAGCCAGAAACCCATATTCATCGTATTGGCAGAACCGCACGTGCTGGCGCTCAGGGTATCGCAATAACTCTTGTGAGTGACGAAGATGAGCACTTTTTGCGTAAGGTGGAGTTACTGCAAGAGTCTGATATCCCATTGAAAGGTGCACAGAGTCTACGTTTTCACAAAAATCGAATAAAGCAGCCAGAGTTTACCTGCATTGGCTTAAGTGCGGGCAAAAAGCAAAAACTACGTCCCGGTGATTTAGTCGGAGCTTTGACGAAAGACGCCGGAATACCCGGTGACGACTTGGGTAAAATTGCCGTACAAAATAGCCAAAGTTTTATTGCGGTGAAAACCCGTAGTGTTAAAAAGGCGATGACGCAATTTCGTGAAGGTAAGATCAAAGGTAAGCGGGTTAGAGCAAGAAAACTTTAACAGCGGTAAACCATTCAAATTGAAGAGAGTGTCTAATGACCGGAGAAACTGATTTATCAAAGTTGCTACAGAACTTAAAACCTGAGTTATCGAGTGATGACTTTGTATTTGTCAGTATTGCACCTGAGCAACTTACAGAGTCACTTATTCTCGATGCAAAGTGCATGTATCGAGAAGTTGAGGGTGTTACTTTGGTGATGACTACAGATGCGCTAAGTCGTTATGAAACTGAAGGGTTGGCCTGTGAATCTGCCGCACCATCGTATAAGTGTATCACTTGTAAGGTGCACTCAAGTCTAGAAGCGGTGGGTATGACGGCAGCAATTTCTAGCGTACTGGCGACCTCAGGTATTAGCGCCAATGTGGTGGCAGCATTCTTTCACGATCACATTTTTGTCCCCAGCGAACGAGCCGAAGAGGCATGTCGGTTACTAGAGTCGCTGGGCTCAATGGATTTATAGCGAAAAAAGCGGCCAATGGCCGCTTTTCTAATTCATGTGAAGACTTACCAAATTTTCACTCGTTCTTCAGGTGCAAGATATAGTGCATCCTCTGTGGATACATTAAATGCATCATAAAATTCAGGCACATTACGCACCGAGCCATTGGCGCGGAATTTACCCGGAGAGTGGCTGTCGGTCTGAATTTGGCTGCGAAGTGCTTCATCGCGGTATTTACCCGCCCACACTTGACCAAAACCTATAAATACTCGTTGGTCGCCAGTAAAACCATCCATGATTGGTGCTTCTTCGCCTTCTAGCGACAAGTGATACGCTTTTAGCGCTATACTGATGCCGCCCAAATCACCGATATTTTCTCCCAGTGTGTACTCACCATTTACGTAAAGATCTGGTAGTGCTTCGAATTGATCGTACTGAGCTATAAGGTCAGCAGTACGCGCTTCAAATTCTGCACGGTCTTCGTCTTTCCACCAGTTGCGTAATACGCCGTCACCGTCGAAAGTTGAGCCAGAATCGTCAAAGCCGTGTCCAATTTCATGGCCAATAACAGCGCCAATACCGCCATAGTTAATTGCGTCTTCAGCATTCATGTCGAAGAATGGCGGTTGTAAAATTGCAGCTGGGAATACAATTTCATTTAAAGGCGGGTTGTAATAGGCGTTAACCGTTTGTGGTGTCATTGCCCATTCATGAGTCCATACTGGACCACCTTGCTTCTTAAGCGATTCTTCGTAAAGTACGTCAGCTGAGCGTTTGAGGTTACCAAACAAGTCAGATGCGTCTACAGTAAGTGCCGAGTAGTCACGCCATTGGTCTGGGTAACCTATTTTCACTTTAAACTTAGACAGTTTGTCCAAAGCTTGAGCTCGGGTTTCTTCTGTCATCCAATCAAGTTGCTCGATGCTGTCTCGATACGCAAGAATAAGATTATTCACCATTTCCATCATGCGAGCTTTTGCTTCAGGTGGGAAATGCTGTTTAACGTACACTTTACCAATTAACTCACCAACGTGCGCATTAGAAAGGTTAACTGCACGACGCCATTGAGGCTCTTGTTCCTCTACACCGCGAAGTACTTTGCTGTAGAAATTAAAGTTTGCCTGATCAAGCTCTTCGGTAAGGCGAGAAGCTGTAGCATTTAATACGCCCCATTTTAGGAAGGTTTTCCAATCGTCTAACGAGGTCGACGCAATAACACCGTCAATGTTACGCATAAAGTCGAGTTGAAGGATACCTAAATTTGGTAACTCGCTGAGCTCTGCTTGCGCTAAGTATGCTGCCCAATCAAAGTTTGGCATTAGCTCGGTAAGTTCTTCGATAGAAAGCTTGTTGTAATTAGCCGCAAAGTTACGCGTCAGCTCTTTTGGCATATGAAGCTCAGCGATTTGGGTTTCCAAGGCATATAGCATGGTCGCGCTTTCTGCGGCGTTGTCAAAGCCTGCGATGTTGAACATGGTTTCAATATGCTTCACATAAGCATCGCGAATAGTTTGCGAGGCTTCATCGTCTTTGAAATAGTAGTCGCGTTCTGGAAGGCCAAGACCTCCTTGCCAAGTGTACAGTAAATACTCTTTGGGTGACTTCAAATCAGGATATTGAGTAAGCGAGAATGGCGAACCAAAACCGTAACGTGCTGAATATGCGAAATAAGCTGCCAATTCACTGTAATTAGAAATGGCTTCAATGCGCTCAAGTTCGGGAGCAAGTGGTGTAACACCTAACGCATTGCGGGTTTCCATATCCATGTAGGCACGATAAAAATCACCTACCTTCTGCTCGTCACTTCCCGCGGCAAAATCACCTTCGGAAGAGGATTTGATAATATCCATAACGTGATCTTGCGCTTCATCGCGCAAAATAATAAAAGAGCCATAGCTAGATTTGTCAGCAGGAATTTCGAAGTTATCGACCCAAGTACCATTCACGTATTGGAAAAAGTCGTCTCCGGGTTTAACCGAAAGATCCATGTTTTCAGTGATTATCCCTGAGCTAAGCGCTGCCTGTTCAGCCCCTTGAGGCTCTGATTGCGCAGTGGATTCACTCGTTGTGCTTTGAGGGCTGCACGCTGTAAGCGCAAGTGCTACGCTTAAACCAAGTACACTTCGTAACATTCTTTGTCGTTCCTTTTCTAATTATTTACAGACAGTATCTCGTAGGGTTTTTCTATCACGACTACAGTCATAGAAAAAGTGTTTATAGTGAAAATTCACAGGTTGTAACAACTTAAATCTGCTTATTAGATATAGTTGTCTCAACGATGTCTTTCCATCATTGATTTTTGTTGCGAGGAACACATGCCAGATTATAGTAACGTCTCACCCTGTGACTATGCCGATGCACTACCGCGAGACCAATTCATGGATTACGCCATAAAACCACTGTGGCATGGTATCCCTCGAGTGTCTGGACCTGCATTCACCGTAAAATGTGAATCCGGTGATCATTTAATGCTTCACGCTGCTATTTATCGCGCTAAACCAGGCGATATCATTGTTGTTGAAGCTGATGATCAGTTTGCCGTAGCCGGCGGTAACGTATGTGCAATAGCACAACAGCGAGGCATCAAGGCTTTTGTCGTCGACGGTGTCATTCGCGACTTAGCAGAAACCAGAGACAATGCATTTCCTGTATTTGCTCGCGGTGTTGTGCCTAAACCGGGTGCAAAAAAGTGCATTGCACCACTGAATCAGCCTGTAATTTGCGGTGGTGTGAAAGTGAATGCCGGAGACATTGTCGTTGCTGATGAGGAGGGTATTGCAGTCATCCCAAAAGCCGAGGCACAACATGCCTATGATATTGCCAAAGCAAGAGCGGAAAAAGACGCCGCTTTGACGTTAGAGCAGTGGCAAGCGAATCACTTTAAAAATGTGGAAGGAATACTCAATAAACTTGGGTTTGAGGAGTGACGTGACAGTTCATCAGGCGCTGATTGATAAGCCAGCGCCTGATATTTCATTTTGCGGTGTGTACTAAACTACTAATACAGCCACGCGTAACTGAATTTCATAAAGACAGTTTGTTCTGTACGACGTAGCCCAGAGTTATTGTCGTCTGCAAATGCCGAGTCGCCATAACCAATAAAAAAGCGAGAGAGCGGGTTTATCATGTAGGAGTATACCAACTGAGTGCCCAGATTGCGGTCGGTAGCATCAACATCAATAAGGTAGTTACCGGTGTTTCTCTTAACATCGGAATAGATCAATGCAAGACGAATAAACTGTTTAGCCGAGAACTGATAACTCAAGCGTAAGTCTGTAAGGTTGGCGGTAAACAGTTCTTCGTCGTTAACGTCCATTCGAACATATTCGTGAGCCAGTGTAGCTTCAAGGTGCGTCCCAAGATTTAGCGAAATTGCCGGCTCGACTATAATGCGATCGCCTAAGCGATTGTTAATGAGGTCGATGCGGTCACCAATATTAATGAAGTTTTCGAAGTATATCGTTTTATTTGGCTGGGCTTCGAAGTAAAACGATATCTGCTCTTCTACAAAGCGTGTAGTATTGCCGTCTATGGCTAAAGACGATCTATCTAGACGCAGTCCTACCGTATCTCGCTTAACCCACTGTAGGTTAAAATAAGACTGATAGGCGGCGCTCAGCTCAATTTGCGCCTGCATTTCTCGTTCAATGAGTTCGCCGTCATCGTTGTGAGTGATGTCCCAATCTCCACCAAACTCAAATCGGTTCCACCATGAATTTTCATTCCACCAAATGTAACCACCACCGATAACGTCTTTGTGTCGGTCGACTTGGCTTTCAAAGCCTAGATCGGCGCGAAAATTTGCGTCTATGCTCTCGCGTATTGCCGTAAAGTACCATTCACGCTCTTCGTGACGATAGTCAATGCGATAAGTGCCGCCGCTGAACGCCTCATCTTGCTGAGTTCGCAAGGCGATTTCGTTTAAGTCATCAGCATTACTACAGTTGTTATTGCAAAAATCGTTGAAAAGGGTTTCTGGGTATTCAGTTTCAGAGCCCAACACTTGTATACGTAATGTATCACTGGGTGTAATTTGATAACGAGTATCTAAACCAGTAACTAGGTTGTGATAGTTGTCAGACTTTCGGGCCGTAAGTACGGTACCAATCGATAAGTCGTCAGAAATATCGTAGCGATATCTCGCTGCCATGTTGGTACTTTCGTCGTTAATACGGGCAACGCTAGAGCGCAAGTTACCTGGTACTAGAAACGTCGTGCTTTCATCATTAGCGACTAACAAACCAAAAGTGTGGTTGTTGACTCTACCTGTAAGCTTAGTGCCTATGTCGGGCGCGCCGATGTTTCTGGTGTATACAAGATCGTAGGGCGTACTAAAAAAGTCTGCATTCTCTAGGAAGAACGGACGTTGTTCTGGGAAAAACAACGCAAAAGGGTTATTTATTGCCAATTGACCGCCGTCGGCCTCTACCTGAGAGAAATCAGGATTGATAGTAGCCTGAAGCATCATGTCTGAGGAAATCCCCCAATTGATATCAACACCCACCTCTTGGTTGTTTTGGTAGTCCCAGTTCTCGGATGTGTTCGGGCGTTGGGTTCTCGCAACGGCTGCAACACCATAGGGAGTAATAGATAAGTTTTTACCTTGCTTAGCAGATGCAAAACCCTCTATGTCACCCATTTGGCAAAGCGTACATGCGTTGTTTCTGTCAACTGGCATATTGGAAATACGCAGGTTGTTTTCTCTTGGGAAGAAACGAACAAATTCAGCCCGCCATTGTTTGGGGCCATCGCTATCTATAAAATTAAGGATGCGATAGGGAAGTATCATTTCCACTGTATAGCCCGAATCGGTAATTTGCGCCGCCGAGTCCCAAATAGCATTCCAACTGGTACTCTCGCTGCGGGTCATTTCATTCTCAATGGCGTCGATTTGAATACCGTTGGGGTTGACAAAAAACTGGTACGACAATCGGCTATCACCAAAAGAATCAAGCTTTAGACCTACAACATCGTTGTCCCAAACTCTGTCTCTGTCGCGGAACATAGCGCGGATAAGCTCTGGATTGTTATCTTGTGCATCAAAGGCAATGAAAATGGCTTCGCCGTTTTCAAAAATACGGGCTGTGGTTTTTACCGGTGGAGTGGTGTTCTCAAACGGGCGGGTCACATAGCTTAAATTGACTTCTCGAGCCTGTTGCCAAACTTCTTCATCGAGCATGCCATCAAGAGTTATCGATTGCTGTATGTTGGGAACGTGAATTTTTGTTGACTCTCGAGTATGGCTGTCCTCAGTCGATTGGGCGGAGTTCACAAACAACATACACAAAGAGAAAATTGCGCTACTACGCAGACGTTTTATCACACTAATCTTCCATCAAAATAAGTTTGGTTGATTTTTTAGCCGGCGCATTATGCAGTAATTCCCTATGGGTAAAAAGTATATTAGTCGCTGCCGCTTGGATACTTAACGAATAAATCTAGTGCTTACTCATATGCTTGTCATTAATTCGTGTAGAATATTGCCAAAATGCAGTTAAGCTTAGGCAGCACGAGATATACATGTTTTCCTTTTTCGAAAAGCTCACCCAACCCTTTCCAGACAAAAAGCCAGCGCAGCCACCCACGGGAATAGTTGCCTTCTGTAAGTATTACACCGAGGGTATGTGGGGTGTGATTCTGACGGTTTCTTTGCTCAGTGCTACGGTAGCTATGCTTGAAGTTGCGCTTTTCGGGTTTTTGGGCGAGCTGGTGGATTTGTTCGCTCAATACAATCGGGAAGATTTTTTAAGCGAAAATAAATGGACATTAATTGTGATGGGCCTAACTGTAGTGGTGTTTATTCCACTGTTTGTGCTGCTGCGTTCGTTGTTCTCTCGTCAATCTCTTATGGGTAATTACCCCATGCGCATTCGTTGGCAGGCACATCGTTATTTGTTGGGGCAAAGTTTATCTTTCTTTCACAATGAATTCGCAGGTAGGGTCGCTACAAAAGTCATGCAAACCGCGTTGTCTGTTCGAGAGACAGTCACCAAGGTACTAGACCTTCTGGTATACGTAAGCGTGTACTTTATTTCTGTTGTTGTGCTTGTCATGAGTACCGATTGGCGCTTGGCTATGCCACTGGTTATATGGCTTTTGGTCTACTTGGGAATTCTTCGAGTGCTTGTGCCAAAACTCAAAGAGGTATCGCAGAAGCAAGCGGATGCCCGATCACTGATGACGGGGCGCATTGTCGATAGCTACACCAACATCACCACGGTAAAACTGTTTTCTCACAGTAGACGGGAAGCCGATTATGCCAAAGAAAGCATGGACGGATTTTTAAAGACAGTTTATCCCCAAATGAGATTGGTGACCGTGCTTGAATTTTGTGTCGAGATGGCCAACGCCATCTTGATATTTGCTGTGGGTGCGATGTCTGTTTATTTATGGTTGCACAACAGTGTTTCTCCGGGCGATATCGCCATAGCGATTAGTCTGTGTTTACGTTTGAACGGTATGTCTCATTGGATCATGTGGGAAGTGTCTGGATTGTTTGAAAATCTGGGAACTGTGCAAGATGGAATGAACACACTAGCTAAGCCAATCTCAGTTAAAGATATGCCAGAAGCACCGCCGGTTAGCGTATCTAAAGGTGAAATTATTTTCGACAAGGTCGACTTTTCCTATGCCGGAGCCAACAATTTACCCATCAAGGTGTTTGATAAACTGAATGTAAACATTAAAGCGGGCGAAAAAGTCGGACTAGTCGGTCGTTCGGGTGCGGGTAAATCAACCTTAGTCAACCTATTGATGCGTTTTTACGACATTCAACATGGAAGCATAGCAATTGACGGGCGTAAGATAGACGAAGTCGCGCAAGAAAGCTTGCGAGCGAATATCAGTATGGTTACCCAAGATACCGCGCTCATGCATCGCTCGGTACGAGACAACATTCTTTACGGTAGAACGGACGCATCTGAAGAAGATATGATACAGGCGGCTAAACAAGCTGAAGCCCATGAATTTATTCAATCGCTCACTGACAGTAAAGGTCGCACGGGATACGATGCCCATGTTGGGGAGCGTGGAGTAAAACTCTCAGGTGGTCAGCGTCAACGCATCGCAATCGCTCGAGTATTATTGAAAGATGCACCGGTGCTGGTATTGGACGAAGCAACATCTGCCCTTGATTCTGAAGTGGAAGCGGCTATCCAAACTTGTCTTGATACCGTAATGGAAGGCAAAACCGTACTTGCCATTGCTCATAGGCTTTCCACTATTGCCCAGATGGACCGTTTACTCGTGCTGGATAAAGGTCAAATTGTTGAAGAAGGCACTCACAGTGAGCTTATTGCCTACAACGGTATTTACGCTAAGCTTTGGGCGCATCAAACCGGTGGGTTCATAGGGCTAGAGTAGCGCCATCGCCAAGGCGCGCGCTGTAAATAAACCCCTTGTAACTTGTAAGTGGTTAAGTATAATACGCGTCCCTCCCTTGCGATACCGCACTTTCCAACGAAAAGCAGCAATGTTCCCAAGGGTAGTGTAATTAAAATTTGTTGAAAAACGCCACAGGGGTGTAGTTCGAATTGGTAGAACAGCGGTCTCCAAAACCGATGGTTGGGGGTTCGAGTCCCTCCACCCCTGCCAAATTAATAACTTACGTAGCAAGCGTGAGTTTTACTGACGCTGTAGTGCTAGGATCGTGACATGAGCGAAAAAACGGAAAATCAGTCCAACCCATTGGACATGTTAAAATGGGTAGTGGTTTTTGCATTGTTAGCTGGAGTTGTTACCGCTAATTCAATGCTAAGCAACGATGTATCAGTGTTATACCGTGCCATTGCCGCGGTTGTTGCTGTGGTTATTGCTGGCTTTATTGCTGCAACCACTGAGAAAGGCGCTGCATTTTTAAGTTTTGCGAAAGAGTCGCGTATTGAAGTTCGTAAGGTTATCTGGCCTACACGTCAAGAAGCGAATCAAACAACGCTTATCGTATTAGCAGCTACACTGGTAATGGCACTGATTCTTTGGGGATTGGATGGCATCATCGTTCGCGTTGTTGGCTTTATTACTGGTATAGGAGCATAAAATCGTATGTCTGAAGAAAGCAAAAAAAGATGGTACGTGGTACAAGCCTATTCACAGTATGAGTCGCGTGTAAAAAAGACCCTTCTTGAATATATTAAAATGCACAACATGGAAGACCACTTTGGTCAGGTACTTGTACCTACTGAAGAAGTGGTTGAAATGCGTGCAGGCCAAAAGCGTAAGTCTGAGCGTAAGTTCTACCCAGGTTACGTTTTGGTAGAAATGGACATGAATGAAGATTCATGGCACTTGGTGAAAAGCGTTCCTCGTGTATTAGGGTTCATCGGTGGTACATCTGATCGCCCTATGCCAATCACGCAAAAAGAAGCAGATGCTATCTTGAATCGTCTTGAAGAGTCTGTTGATAAGCCAAAGCCGAAGACATTGTTCGAGCCGGGCGAAGTGGTTCGCGTTATCGACGGCCCGTTTGCAGATTTCAATGGTGTGGTAGAAGAAGTAGACTACGAAAAGAGCCGCGTAAAAGTATCGGTACTTATCTTCGGTCGTTCTACACCAGTAGACCTAGAGTTTGGTCAAGTCGAGAAAGGCTAGAAATAAGCTCATCTTTTATGAAAAACCTGCTTCGGCAGGTTTTTTTTTAGGCGTTCAACGGCAACTTATGAATGACTTGCGATTTTCAGCATTGAATGTTGAATAAGTTAGTAAAATAATAAGAGGCCGAGTAAAAAATATCGGTCATTTGTTAAGCTAAGTTTGCTATGGTTGGCTACACTTATGTAAGTAGTTGTTCGTTTTATGGTTGACGCTGGAGTTACCTTGCACAAATTATTGCTTTTTGTTTTTGTCGCTACTCTAAATGCAAGCCTTGCAATTGCCGAACAGATGTTCCCCGTACTTGCGGTATCTAATGTTACCCATGGTCCAGCACAAAAGTTAGGACAAGATCTAAATGACGGTGCCCAACTTTACTTTTCACAATCGTCGGCAAGTCCGGTGGATTTCAAGTTTGAAAACGATGGTTATGAGCCTGAACAGGCGGTGATCAACACCAAAGGCTTTATAGAAAATGACTACAATTTATTGGTTAACTTTGTAGGCACACCAACGTCAAAAGCCATTTTGAATCATATACTTAATTTACCAGTATTACTTATTACCCCGTTTACTGGCGCAGACTTCCTAAGAGAACCCCAAGCTAAGCATGTATTTAATCTACGAGCTAGCTATCAGCAAGAGGCGCGTTTTCACACCCAATATTTAATAGAGCAGTTGGGGTTGAAACGGGTAGGGCTCATTCTGCAAGCCGATGACTACGGGCTAAGTTTTACAAAATACTTTGAGCAAGAACTACACAATCACAACCTTAGCCCAATCCTGTTACCTAGAGTTAAACGAAATAGTCATTATGTGACAGATTCAGTACAGGCATTGATAACCGCTGATATAGATGTTGTAGTATTCATTGGAACTTACGCACCATTGGTTGAAATTATTCAGCAGACCTTCCCCCATCGACCAGACCTAATATTTGCAAGTGTATCATTTGCCGCCAGTGACCATATTCTTCCCCATATTCCACATAACGCGAAAGTGTTTTTTAGCGAGGTTGTTCCAGATCCGAATAGATGTGATTTCGACGAATGTACCCTTTTTAGAGCACTAGCAAGTGAAAAGTTCGAAAGATTAACTCGAGGTCAATTTGAAGGGTTTATCAACGCCATGTGGTTAGATAGTGCGTTAAAGGAATGCCACGATGTATCACTAGCTTGTATCAGTGATAATTTAGCACACAGGCCGCAGAGGTTGTTTGGACAAGAATCCCGCCAATTGGCTAACGAAGTGTTTTATTCGGTACGGAACTTACAGGCGCCAGCTCTTTAAAGTTAGGATACTTTATTGTGTAAACTACCGCGATACTCAACAGCCTTACACTGCTAAAACTAGAAGTTAGCTGATTAGCAGACAAAAGATCGTTTTTTCACCATATTCAAACTTGCATAGCAATTAATCACCCTATATACTACGCGCCCTTTTATACGGAAACGGGAAGCCGTTCGAGCAGGTAAACTCATTACTTGCGAGGCGTTAGACCCAAAAGAGAGCATTAAAATGGCTAAAAAAGTAACTGGCTTAATTAAGCTACAGGTTGCAGCGGGTGCTGCAAACCCAAGTCCACCGGTTGGTCCTGCACTAGGTCAACACGGTGTTAACATCATGGAATTCTGTAAGGCTTTCAACGCGAAAACTGATAGCCTTGAGAAAGGCGCTCCAGTACCAGTAGAAATTACTGTTTACGAAGATCGCTCTTTCACATTCGAAACCAAAACTCCTCCTGCATCTTACCTTCTTAAGAAAGCTGCTGGCATTAAGAGTGGTTCTGGCCGTCCTAACACTGAAAAAGTGGGTAAAGTTACTCGCGCTCAGTTGGAAGAGATTGCAAAAACTAAAGAGCCAGACCTTACTGCAGCTGACCTTGATGCAGCGGTACGCACTATCGCGGGTTCTGCTCGCTCAATGGGCTTGAACGTAGAGGACTAATCGAATGGCTAAACTAACTAAACGCGCTCGCGTAATCCGCGAAAAAGTTGATGCGACTAAAGAGTACGAAATCAACGAAGCAGTAGCACTTCTTAAAGAACTAGCAACTGCTAAGTTCGCTGAAAGTGTAGACGTTGCTGTAAACCTTGGTATCGACGCTAAGAAATCTGACCAAAACGTACGTGGTGCAACTGTACTACCAAACGGTACTGGTAAAGAAGTTCGCGTTGCTGTTTTCACTCAAGGTGCAAACGCTGAAGCTGCTAAAGAAGCAGGTGCTGACATCGTTGGTATGGAAGACCTAGCTGAGCAAGTTAAGAAAGGCGAAATGAACTTTGACGTAGTAGTTGCTAGCCCAGACGCGATGCGCGTTGTTGGTCAACTAGGTCAAATTCTTGGTCCACGTGGCCTTATGCCTAACCCTAAAACAGGTACTGTAACTCCAGACGTAGCTACTGCGGTTAAGAACGCAAAAGCTGGTCAGGTTCGCTACAGAAATGACAAGAACGGTATCATCCATGCAAGCATTGGTAAGATCGCGTTCGAAGCAAATCAAATTCAAGAAAACCTTGAAGCACTACTTGAAGCATTGAAGAAAGCTAAGCCTTCTTCTGCTAAAGGTACATACATCAAGAAGATCAGCCTAAGCACTACTATGGGTGCTGGTGTATCTCTAGATAAGGCTTCTGTAGGTCTTTAATTTACCCTGTCGGTGTAACAACCGATTTCTCTGTAAAGGTTATGGGTTGGAGTTGTCGAAACAGCAGTGCTGATTGGCGACTCCCGTCCAAGACCGCAGGTGCGGTGTGGTGAAAGAGGTAAGAGAACTTTCACGTATAACACACTGCTTAATAGAACAACCTGCGCAGACGGTGGTTTGACTCAGACTCTCTGGGGTAACAAACACCGTAGAGCGGTACCTTCATACTGTTGGTATCAATCTGTGAACCCTGATGGCGTAAGCAGTTAACTGCCTACAAAGTCAGATACAAAGAGGTGAACTCAGTGGCACTAGGTTTAGCAGCAAAGAAAGAGATCGTAGCAGAAGTATCTGAAGTTGCGTCTCGCGCTCTATCCGTTGCCGTCGCTGAATACCGTGGGATGGAAGTTGCAGAACTGACTGACCTACGCGTTAAAGCTCGTGAACAAGGCGTATACCTTAAGGTTATCCGTAACACACTAGCTAAACGTGCATTGGCAGACAGCAAATTTGCAGACTTAGACAGCGCGCTAACTGGCCCACTTATCTACGGCTTCTCGATCGATGCACCAGGTGGTGCAGCACGTCTTTTCAAAGACTTCGGAAAGCAAAACGATAAGTTGAACGTTACAGCATTGTCAATTGGTAGTGGTCTACTTGGTCCAGAGAAATTGGACGCAGTTGCTTCACTTCCAACTCGCGACGAAGCACTTGCAAAACTACTTGCAACCTTCAAAGCACCGGTGGGCAAATTCGTTCAAACAATCAACGAAGTACCTACCAAATTTGTGCGCGTATTGGCGGCGATCAAAGACGAGAAGTAATTCCCGTTTTTGGCATATTGATTTTTTTAACATTTTAAACCCAGGAGTTTAGAGAAAATGGCTCTAACTAAAGAAGATATCTTAAACGCGATTGCTGAAATGCCAGTTATGGAATTGGTTGAGCTAATCGAAGCAGCTGAAGAAAAATTCGGCGTTGAAGCGACTGCTGCTGTTGCAGTAGCTGCTGGTCCTGCTGCTGCTGGCGAAGCTGCAGAAGAAAAGACTGAATTCGACGTTGTTATGACTTCATTCGGTGGCAACAAAGTTGCAGTAATCAAAGCAGTTCGCGGCGCGACTGGCCTAGGTCTTAAAGAAGCTAAAGAAGTAGTTGAGTCTGCTCCTAAAGCTATCAAAGAAGGCGTAAGCAAAGAAGAAGCAGAAGAACTTAAGAAGCAGCTTGAAGAAGCTGGTGCTGAAGTTGAAATCAAGTAATCTGAACTAATCAGATTACCTGCCTTAAACGGCAAGGCTGGTGGTTTTTTAGACCACCAGCCTTTTTGCGCTGTATAGGTGTGTAGTTTTTAACCCTTTACTACACTCACTTTTAGTGCTCTCCGGAACACCAAAAAAGCATAAAACCAAGAAGTTAACTAATAATTGGTTAATTTTTGTTGTATGCTGGTGTAATTGCCCGGAAAAGGGTTGTGGAAGTTTGTTGTTTAAACTGGCAAATCGCCGGATTAGACAGCAGGTTGGGTCATAAATCAGCAGGCTGAGGAACCCATGGTTTACTCTTATAGCGAAAAGAAACGTATCCGTAAGGATTTTGGCAAACGCCCACAGGTATTGGAAATTCCATACCTTCTTTCAATTCAGCTTGATTCTTTCAAAAAGTTTATTGAGACCGATCCGGAAGCTCAATACGGTTTGGAAGCAGCATTTCGTTCCGTTTTTCCAATCAAAAGTTACTCAGGTAATTCAGAGCTTCAGTATGTAAGCTATCGCCTGGGTGAGCCGGTATTTGACGTTAAAGAATGTCAAATTCGCGGTGTCACTTTCTCTGCTCCATTAAGAGTAAAACTACGGTTAGTGTTATTTGATAAAGACGCTGCCCCAGGTACCGTAAAAGACATTAAAGAACAAGAAGTGTACATGGGCGAAATCCCATTGATGACAGAGAACGGTACGTTCGTTATCAATGGTACCGAGCGTGTTATTGTATCTCAGTTACACCGTTCACCTGGTGTGTTCTTTGACCATGACAAGGGTAAAACTCACTCTTCTGGTAAGGTGTTATATAACGCACGTGTTATTCCTTACCGTGGTTCATGGCTAGACTTTGAGTTCGATCCAAAAGATAACCTATTTGTACGTATTGACCGTCGTCGTAAATTACCTGCGACTATCATCTTACGTGCACTAGAAATGACTACCGAAGAAATCCTAGATACTTTCTTCGATAAAGTTAATGTTCGCATCGACAACGACCGTCTAATGATGGAAATGGTGCCAGATCGCCTACGTGGTGAAACGGCTCAGTTCGATATCTTAGATAACGAAGGTAACGTTGTTGTAGAAAGCGGTCGTCGTATTTCTGCACGTCACACTCGTTCTCTTGATAAAGCGGGTATGACTGAACTAGAAGTTCCAGCTGACTATTTGATTGGTCGAGTATATGGTGCCACATACGTTAATGAAGACACTGGTGAAGTTATTGTAAGTGCAAATGACGAATTGACACTTGAAAACTTGGCGGCACTAAGCCAAGCAGGTATCAAAGAGTTTGCGACGCTTTACATTAACGAACTAGATCACGGTTCATACATCTCTGACACGGTTCGCATTGATTCATCAACTAACCGCCTTGAAGCGCTAGTTGAAATCTATCGTATGATGCGTCCTGGTGAGCCGCCAACGAAAGATGCAGCAGAAACCTTATTCGACAACCTATTCTTCTCTGACGAGCGTTATGACTTGTCGTCGGTAGGTCGTATGAAGTTTAACCGTCGTCTTGGTCGTGAAGACCAGCTTGGTGCTGGTACACTAGACAAAGATGACATTATCGATGTAATGAAGCAGCTTATTCAAATCCGTGACGGTAAAGATGAAGTTGATGACATCGATCACTTGGGTAACCGCCGTATTCGCTCTGTGGGCGAAATGGCTGAAAACCAATTCCGCGTTGGTCTAGTACGTGTAGAACGTGCCGTTAAAGAGCGTCTTAGCCTTGGTGACCTAGACAACGTAATGCCTCAGGACCTTATTAACGCTAAGCCTATTTCGGCAGCGGTTAAAGAGTTCTTTGGTTCTTCACAGCTTTCTCAGTTCATGGACCAAAACAACCCGCTTTCAGAAGTTACGCACAAGCGTCGTATTTCTGCATTAGGCCCGGGTGGTCTTACTCGTGAACGTGCAGGCTTTGAGGTTCGAGACGTACACCCGACT
>Ga0256829_1000066_pt1 | contig 139357 bp, 137 predicted proteins | sample 131447metaG_FD_185979 | JGI IMG/M metagenome (GOLD analysis project Ga0256829, IMG submission 185979) | Hydrothermal vent microbial communities from Lau Basin, Pacific Ocean - 131-447 | ecosystem: Environmental > Aquatic > Marine > Hydrothermal vents | place: Pacific Ocean: Lau Basin... | reverse complement strand
AGCCGCCTGAACGTCGGCGGCGACGACAACGAGTTCCTGCTGCTGGAATACGCGGGCGGCGACAAACTCTACGTCCCGGTCTCCTCGCTCCACCTGGTGGCCCGCTACAGCGGCGCCGCGCCCGAATCCGCCCCGCTGCACAAGCTCGGCGGCGAACAGTGGCGGCGCGCCCGGCGGCGGGCGGCGGAACGCGTACGCGACGTCGCCGCCGAACTGCTCGAGATCCACGCCCGGCGGGCGGCGCGCGCCGGACGCGCGCTGAGCGTCGAGGACCGCGAGCTGCGCGCGTTCGCGGCGGCCTTCCCGTTCGAGGAAACGCCCGATCAGGAGACGGCGATCGCACAGGTACGCGCGGACCTCGCGGCGCCGCGCCCGATGGACCGCGTCGTCTGCGGCGACGTCGGTTTCGGCAAGACGGAGGTCGCGCTGCGCGCGGCCTTCATCGCGGTACAGAACGGGCGTCAGGTGGCGGTACTGGTGCCGACGACACTGCTGGCGCAGCAGCACCTGCAGACCTTCCGCGACCGCTTCGCCGACTGGCCGGTGCGGATCGAATCCCTGTCGCGGTTCGGCTCCGGCCGCCGCCAGGAGGCCGTCCTCGCCGATCTGGCCGCGGGCCGCGTGGACATCGTCATCGGGACCCACAAGCTGCTCCAGCCCGGCGTGGGCTTCGCCGACCTCGGTCTGGTGATCATCGACGAGGAACACCGCTTCGGCGTCCGCCACAAGGAACGGCTCAAGGCCCTGCGCGCCGAGGTCGACATGCTCACCCTCACCGCGACCCCGATCCCGCGCACCCTGAACATGGCCCTGGCGGGACTGCGCGATCTCTCGATCATCGCCACGCCGCCGCAGAAGCGGCTCTCGATCAAGACCTTCCTGTGCCGCTGGGACAAGCGGCTGCTGCGCGAGGCGTGCCTGCGCGAGATCGGGCGCGGCGGGCAGGTCTATTTCGTCCATAATGAGGTGCAGAGTATCGAGCGCATCGCCCGCGAAGTCGGCGACCTCGTGCCCGAGGCCACCATCCGCATCGCCCACGGCCAAATGCGCGAGCGCGAACTCGAACGCGTGATGCTGGATTTTTATCACCAGCGGTTCAATGTCCTGATCTGCACCACCATCATCGAGAGCGGCATCGACGTGCCCAGCGCCAATACCATGATCATCCATCGCGCCGACCGCTTCGGGCTGGCGCAACTGCACCAGTTGCGCGGCCGCGTCGGGCGCTCGCACCACCGCGCCTATGCCTACCTGGTGACGCCGCCGGAGGCCCTGATGACGCCGGACGCGGTCAAGCGCCTGGAGGCCATCGCCGCGCTCGAGGATCTCGGTTCCGGGTTCACGCTGGCCACCCACGACCTGGAGATCCGCGGCGCCGGCGAGTTGCTCGGCGACGAGCAGAGCGGGCAGATCCAGGAGATCGGATTCGAACTCTATACCGAGCTGCTCGAACGTGCGGTCGCCGATCTCAAGGCCGGTCGCCGCCCCGAACTCGAGCCGGCAGCCGACCAGGGGCCCGATCTCGACCTGCACCTGCCCGCCCTGCTCCCCGCCGACTACCTCCCGGACGTGCATCTGCGACTGATCCAGTACAAGCGCATCGCCGGCGCACGCGCGAGCGACGAGCTGCGGGAGCTGCAGGTGGAGATGATCGACCGTTTCGGCCTGCTGCCGCCGCCGGCGAAGAACCTCTTCCGCCTCGCCGCCCTCAAACTCCAAGCGGCCCCGCTCGGGGTCCGCCGTGTCGAGGCGGGGGCCCCCGGCGCGCGGCTGGTCTTCGGCCCCCGGCCGGCGGTCGATCCGGAGCGTATCATCCGCTTGGTGCAGGAACGCGCGGACCGGTATCGGCTGCACGGCGCGGACACGCTGCGCTGCACAGTCGAGCTGCCGGAACCCGAACCGCGCCTGCACTTCGTGGAGCGCCTGTTGAGCTACCTGTCCGGAGGAGAGCTGCCGTGACCTGCGAACGATCGCTGCGCCGCGCCCTGACCGCCCTGACCGCCCTGTCGGGGATCGTTGCGGGCACCCTGCTGGCGGCGGGCCCGGCGTGGTCCGATCCCGCGCCGACGACCTGGTACCGCGTGGACCTGGTCGTGTTCTCCCGTCTCGCCCCGGATGCCGGGAGCCACGAGACCTGGCCCGCCAATCCCGGCCGTCCCGACCTCGCCGGCGCCGTCGCACTGGTGCCCCCGCCCGGCGGCGTGCCGGCCCCGGGGACCGACGGCACCGTGGTCACGCCGCTCGCGCCGGTGCCGTATCAGCAACTGCCGGCCGCCAAGGACCGTCTCGACGGAGTGGTCCGCACGCTCAACGCCTCCCACCGCTACCGGGTCCTGCTGCACCTCGCCTGGCGGGAACCCGGCCTCCCCCCCGCCCAGTCGCGGGCGGTGCGTATCGAGCTCCCCGACGGGGTCCTCGAGGGCACCGTCCGCCTGACGCGCAGCCGCTATCTGCATGTCGCGCTCGACCTGCTGTACCGCCCGGGGGGCACGCCCGCCCCTACCGGCCCGCAGGGCTCGTCCGCGCAGGCCCCGGCGGCGGGGAACTCGGGGGACTCGGGATCCACGGCCGCCCCGGACACCGGCGCCACGGCCTACCGGATGCGCCAGCACCGGCGCATCGATCCGGGAGTGCTGAACTACTTCGACCACCCGATGTTCGGGGTCCTGCTGGAGGCGACGCCGATCGACGTGCCGGGGGAGGGTCTGCAGTCCACGCCGGTCCCCGCCGCGCCCGACCCGGGCACAGGCGGTTCGCAGTGACGGCGCGCCGACGCGGGGCCTAACGAGGGTTCATGCGCGCGTAAACCAGCGCAGGCCGATGCTCAGGCTCAAGCCGAACACCAGCGCCAGCAGGGTGACCGCCGTACCGAACGCCCACGACCGCCGGTGCGCGATCCGGGCGAGGCGGCGCTCGAACGAGGGTTGCAACACCGCCAGGCGCAGGTCGTCGTGGGCCACCACGCGCCCGCCGTGGGCGAGATAGACCTCGATGTGGTAGCGCCCGATCGGGATGTCCGCGGGCAGGTCGATGATCGTCCGGAACAGGTGCCGGTTGAGCAGGTCCACCCCGTGACCGTCGACACGGTAGTAGCCCGCACGCTCCTTCAGCCGCAGCAACGCCGCACGCCAGTCCGGCAGCGCCCCGGGCGGCCCGTGCGCGCTCGCGCCGCCGAGCACCGCGTCCAGCGTCAGACCGTAGCGCTCGCGCTCGCGCGCCCCCAGTGCCTGCTTCAGCGGCGCCGACGACGAGAGGTAGGCGATCGCCGGGGCGCCGCGCACGGCGACCTTCGCACCGTTGACCCAGAACGGACCGACCCGGATCTTGCGCGACAGGTTCACCTCCTCGGGCGGGGAGACGAGCTTGACGATCACCGTACCCGGGTGCGAGCGCACGCCGTAGACGAGGATCCGTTTCCCGGTGAAGTGGGAGGTGATCTCCACGTGGGCGTGACTGAGTTCGGCGGTCAGCCCGTCGGCGGCCGACGCGGCGCGCGCGCCGGTCAGCGCACAGGCGAGGCTCAAAAGGACGGCGAGCGTCTTCATTGGACCCCCGCGGACATGGTGACCGGAAAATGCGGCATGCTCAACAGCCCGATCAGGAGCTTGACCGACACCCCGATGAGCACGACTGCGAGGAGCAGCCGCAACTGCTCGGCGGGGAGCATCGCACTCAGACGGGTGCCGATCTGGACGCCGAAGATCGAACCCAATATCAGCAGCAACGCGAGGTAGGGGTCGACGGCGTGGTTCAGGCCCGCCTGCATGATGCTCACGAGCAGGGTCGTGAACACGAGCTGGAACAAGGACGTCCCGACGGCCACCTTGGTCGGCATCTTCAGCACATAGATCATCAACGGGACCAGCACGAAGCCGCCGCCCATGCCGATCGCCGGGAGCAGTCCGACCGCCGCACCGAGCCCGAAGGGCAGCAGCACCGAGTGCCGCACCCCCGAGACGGGAAAGTCGGTCTGCCAGGGGAGCCGTGAGGTGAAACCCGTCGCGGCGCCGGGCGCTTCCGCGGACCCCGCGCCGCGCCGGCGCATGGCGTTCACCGACTCCCAGAACATCGACACGGCCACCGTCGTGAGCACGATCATGTAGACGAACGAGACCATGGTCCCGAAATGCCCGCCGCGCTCGAGGACCCGTGCGATCCAGACGCCGGCGCTGGCCCCCACCCAGCTCCCGAGCAGCCCCGGGACCGCCATTTTGACGTCGACGTTGCCCAGCCTGAGGTGGCTGTAGCTGCCGGCCGCGGACGTGCCGACGATCTGCGTCGCACTGGTCGCCGCGGCGACGATCGGCGGCACCCCGCTGAAGATCAGCAACGGCGTGAGCAGGAAGCCCCCGCCGACCCCGAGCGCCGAGGAGAGCAAACCGATGATCCCGCCGAAACTGAGAATGAGCCAGAGGTTGACGTCGACATGTGCCAGGGGGAGAAAGATATCCATCAGGAGCGGGTCCGTTCGTCGTGGTCGTATCGTTTTGGTATTCGTCTCACCCGGCATCCCCTGAGAACAAGCGCGCACGGGGGCGCGCCGCGCCCGTGAATCGGGTACGAACCCCTCTCGCTCGCCGGGGGCCGGCGGGGGATCTATCGCGGGCGGCCCGAATCGACCTGTCGCGCGGCCGCCGACAGTGTGACCGGCCCCGGCGCCACAAGTTCCCTGCGACGACCGTGGAAATCACTCCGGCGGCGCCACCTGCAGGCGGTAGCACGGCGCCGCGCCGCCCGCCGCATAGATCCCGCGGCGCGCGCGTTCCGCACACCGGTGCACATACGCATCCCAGCCTTCGCCGGCTCGACGCAGGACTGGCTCTCCGCCGCCGGGGGCGGCGTCGGGATTCCAGGCGTAGACCGCCCAGCGCGAGCGCTCGAAAACCTCCACCGCGGCGAGCGCCTCCTCCCAGGGGAGTACCGGCTCGTGTTCCGATTCGGACAGGGCGCGCAAGGCCGGCGGCAGCAGATCCAGCGGATTCATCCGCCGGGCGCGCCGCGCACGCTCACGCGAGGAACTCCTGGAACACGCGCCAGCCGAGGTAGACGCCGAAAGCCGAGCCCACGGCGCTGACCAGGATCGCCGTGGTCACCCCCACCTTGGCGCCCAGCCACCAGCCGAGCCAGCCGCCGAAGAAGGCACCGAGACCGGTCAGGAGCCTGCGCATGTCGTTCCTCCACGCCTCAAAGCCGTTGAACCAGGTGGCGCAACAGCTCCCCCACTTTGGCCATGCCCTCGGTGAGGTGCGTCTCGATATCCCGCATCGTGATCTGCGCCGTCCCGCGGCCGGCGGCGCGGTTGGCCACCACCGCGCACGTCGCATAGCAGAGTTCGAGTTCGCGCGCCAGCGCCGCCTCCGGCATCCCCGTCATTCCGACCATATCGCAGCCGTCCCGTTCCAGCCGGTCGATCTCGGCCGCGGTCTCGAGCCTTGGGCCCTGGGTCGCGCCGTAGGTCCCGCGGGGACAGGCCTCGATCCCCGCGTCCTTCGCGGCCTGGATCAGCAGCGCGCGCAGCTCCTCGCAGTAGGGCTGCGTGAAATCGACGTGCGTCACGTGCGTCAGATCGCCTTCGAAGTACGTGTGCGCGCGTGACCAGGTGTAGTCGATGATCTGGTCCGGAAACGCGAGCCCCGCGGGTGCGTAGTCGGGGGTGATCCCCCCGACCGCCGCCACCGCGAGCAGCCGCGTGATCCCGGTGCGCTTGAGCGCCCACAGATTCGCGCGGTAGTTGACCTGGTGCGGCGGAATGGTGTGGCCGTAACCGTGGCGGGCGAGGAACACCACCTCGCGCCCGAACAGCACCCCGTGAGTCAGCGGGCCCGAAGGCTCCCCGTAAGGGGTCTGCACCACCTCGCGGCGGGCGATCTCGAGCCCGCTGAGACGGGTCAGGCCGGTGCCGCCGATGATGGCGAGATCGGGCATCGCAGGCGTCTCAGGCGCAGTCGCCGCGGGCCGGCGCCCGGGATTCCTGTGAGGAGCGCTCCTCACGGACCGCGTAGATTCCCGGTGCGTTGCGCAGGTAGCCCCGGTAGTCCATGCCGTAACCGAACACGTAGCGGTCCTCGACCTCGACCCCGATGTAGTCCGCGGAAACCGGCGCCTTGCGGTCGTGACGCTTGTGGACCAGGACCGCGCTGCGCACCTCCTGGGCGCCGCGACGCCGGCAGTCCTCGAGGATCGCGGCGAGCGTCCAGCCCTCGTCGAGGATATCGTCGACGACGAGGATCACGCGCCCTTCCAGCGGGGTCTCGGGCCGGCACTTCCAGTGCAGTTCCCCGCCACGGGTATCCCCCCGGTAGCGGGTCGCGTGCACGTAATCGAGTTGGAGGGGGAAGTCGAAGCGCGCCAGCAGCCGCGCCGCCGGGATCAACCCGCCCATCATGACACACAGGATCAGCGGGTCGCGCTCGCCGAGGTCGGCGCCGATGCGCGCCGCCATCCGGTCCAGCGCCGCCTCGACCTCCTCCCGCGGGCAGAGCAGTTCGGCCTCGGCGAATGCCGCGTGCGCTTCCCGGGCCGTGAGCGGCATCGACGCGCCGGGCTCAGTAGGTGAACGTGACGACGTCGTCGTCCATCGCCTGACTGATCACGTAGGCGCCGCCGACGGTCTCCTCGATTTCCGGGATCAGGTCGCTGCCCCACAGATCCAGCGTCGGCGTACAGACCTTGAACTTCACCCCCGCCTCGTGGGCGTCCTTGATGAAGTCGTAGACGCTCTTCGGGCTGCCTTCCTGTACGTGCAGCTTGTCGGCGACACCCTTGGCCGCCAGCTCTCCGGAGCGCCCGGTGAGGATCACTTCCACCTCGAATTCCATCGCCGCGGCGACGGTCGCCTGAAAAAACGGTGCACCCAGTTCAGACCCGTTTTTGGGATCCGTATTCACCATCACAATCATTAATTTGTCCGCCATTGTACGCACGCTCCTCGAACTCTTCCAGCGACTCGGCCGGCACAGAGTTCATCGTTTCCGATGTTTTTGCACACCACCCAAGCCGATCAAGTATACCGGCTCGCATCGTCTCGGGCCAAGCGCACCGGCATCGTAGCCCTTGATCCGAAGAGGTTTTTACCTGCCAACTCCCATCGGCTATCGGGTCGCAACGGGCGTCGCTTGAGGCTGCGGTCGGCTGCAGCCTGCCCCCCGCTCCCGGATGGAATTCGGGAACCGACATTCGGTACAGGCCACAATCCAATGTTTTTGCGGTTAATTATTGGGTCTACTCTCCGCATAGGAAGCGTTCGATGGCGTCGGCCGGGCAAGCCCGGCCCTACCGCTAGGTCGCCTTACTCGGGGTCCAGATCCAGTTCGGGATCCGGATCGAGCAGACGCACCGCCTCGACCGCGTCCCGCCAGGCACCGCTCGCCTCGAGTTGTGCCCGCCCCGGGGCACGGCGCGCACCGTGAAGGTGCGCCAGTCGCAGCCCGGCGGCGGGGTCGCGGTAGTCCGACAACGCCTCGAGTACCGGCGCCGGCGCGTCGGGATCGTTGCACAGCAGGATCATGTCGCAGCCCGCGGCCAGCGCCGCACGGGCGCGGGTCGGGTAGTCTCCCGCCGCCGCGGCCGCCCCCATGCCCAGGTCATCGCTGAACACGGCCCCCTGGAAACCGAGCCTGCGCCGCAACACCTCGTGCAGCCAGCGGCGCGAAAAGCCCGCGGGCCGGGCATCGACTTCGGGGTACAACACATGCGCAATCATCACCCCCGCAAGCCTGTGGCCCACGAGGCGGGCGAAGGGCAGCAGGTCGGCGGACTCGAGATCGACGAACGGGCGCGGGTCGACCGGGAGGGCGCGATGGGAGTCCGCCGCGACCCCGCCGTGCCCCGGAAAGTGCTTCCCCACGGCGGCCATGCCGGCCTCCTGCATCCCGCGGATATAGTGCGCCGCAAGATCCGCGACCGCCTCCGGGTCGCGATGGAAGGCGCGCTCGCCGATCACCGCGCTGACCCCGTAGTCGAGGTCGAGCACGGGCGCAAAACTCAGATCCACCCCCGCGGCACGCAGCTCGGCCGCCATCAGCCAGCCGCACTGCTCCGCCAGGCGCCGGGCGGCGGCGGGATCGTCGTCGTAACGCCGCCCCAGGCGCGCCGCCGGCGGCAGGCGCGTGAAGCCGTCGCGGAAACGCTGCACCGGCCCGCCCTCCTGGTCGACGGCGATGAGCAGCGGCGGGGTGCGCAGGGCGTGGATCGCCTGCGTCAGGCGGGTCAACTGGTCGGGGGACTCGTAGTTGCGGCTGAACAGGATCACCCCGCCCACGGCCGGGTGCGCCAGCAATTCGCGCTCCGCCGGCGTCAGGCTCGGGCCGGCGATTCCGGTCATCACGGGTCCCAGGGACATCGGCGATCTCCGCACCGCACGCGCCGTGAGTGTAGCGGAATTACGCCGCCTCGTGCCCCGCGCCGCCCGAGCGCACGTCGAACCGGTCGCGCAGGCGGTCGCCGAGCAGGTTCACCGCCAGCACCACCGCCATCAGGGCCGCACCCGGGACGATGACCATGTGCGGGGCCACCAGCATATACCGGGTCCCGTCCCGGATCATGCCGCCCCAGGAGGCGGCCGGCGGCTGCACGCCCAGTCCCAGAAACGACAGGCCGGCCTCGGCGATCACCACACCCGCGACGCCGAAGGTCGCCTCCACGAGGAGCGGGGCCAGCGTGAGCGGCAGGAGATGGTGGAAGACGACGCGTCCCTGCCCGGCCCCCAGGGACACGGCCGCCAGTACGTGCTCGCGCCGACGCAGCGAGAGCACCTGCGCGCGGACCAGGCGGGCGTAGCCGACCCATCCGACCGCGCACAGGGCGACGACGACGTTGCCGATCCCGGGCCCGAGGATCCCGGCCAGCGCGATCGCCAGCAGAATCCCCGGGAAGGCCAGAAACACGTCGATGATACGCACGATGACCCGGTCCCAGGCCCCGCCGAGCCAGCCGCTGAAGGCGCCGATGACCGCCCCGAGCACCCCGGAGAGGCTCACCACGGCGGCGGCGACGAACAGCGAGGTGCGCGCGCCCATGACCAGGCGCGCGAACAGGGAACGGCCCAGGTCGTCGTATCCGAGCCAGGCATGCCAGGACGGGCCGGCGAGGATCCGCGCCAGATCGATCCGGTCCGGGTGCAGCGGCAGCAAGGGTCCGAGCAGCGCCAGGCACGCCCAGCCGGCCAGCACCAGCGCGGGGCCGCGCGCGCCCTTCACCCGTCCCGCCCCGCGAGGCGCACGCGTGGATCGACCCACGCGTAGACCAGGTCGGTCAACATGTTGACCACCACGTAGGTGACGCTGATCAGCAGCACGCACGCCTGCACGACAGGATAGTCGCGCCGGTGGATGGCGTCGATCAGCAGTTGGCCCACGCCGGGCCAGGAGAACACCATCTCGGTGATCACCGCGCCGCCGAGCAGGGTGCCGAGCTGCAGGCCGAGCAGCGTGGTCACCGGCAACAGCGCATTGCGCAGCCCGTGGTGCAGGATCACGCGCCCCTCGGAGAGGCCCTTGGCGCGCGCCGTGCGGATGTAGTCCTCGCCGAGGACCTCGAGCAGGGTGCTGCGCACCATGCGCGAGAGGATCGCCGCCATCGCCGTGCCCAGCGTGACCGCCGGCAGCACCAGCGAGGCGAGGCCCTCGCGCCCGCTCACCGGGAACCAGCCGAGCCATACCGAAAAGCACAGGATCAGCATCGGCCCCATCCAGAAGTTCGGAATCGAAACCCCGAGCAGCGCAAACCCCATCGACCCGTAGTCCCAGGCCGTATCGCGACGCACCGCGGCCAGGACCCCGAGCGGGAACGCCAGCAACACCGCGACCAGCGCTGCGGCCCCGGCCAGCTCAGCGGTCGCCGGGATGCGCTGCGCGAGGATCGCCGTGATCGGCTGGTGAGAGTAGAGCGAATCGCCCAGGCGCAGGTGCGCGAGACCGTCGAAATACTCGGCGAGCTGCACCGGCAGCGGGCGGTCGAGACCGAGCGCGTGACGCAGCGCCGCCTGATCCGCGGGCGTCGCGGACTCGCCGAGCATGACCTCGACCGGATCCCCGGGGGTGAGGTGGATGAGCGCGAACACCAGGACCACCACCCCGCACACCACGAGGGCGGCCGCGAGGATCCGGCGTAGCAGAAAGCCGATCATCGCGCCGCTCCCCGCGCGGCGGGCGGTCCGCCGGCAAACGTTGCCGCGATGCGCATCCGCCCTACTCCTCGATCAGCACGCGATCGCCCGCCCGGACCGCATCGAACAGACGGATCACGTCGGCGTTGCGCAGCTTCACGCAACCGTGCGACCCGGGGATGCCGAGCGGATCCTCGTCGGGACAACCGTGGATATAGATGAAACGTCGCAGCGTATCGACGTCCCCGCCCCGGTTGCGCCCGGGCTCCAGCCCGGTCAGCCACAGGATGCGCGTGAGGATCCAGTCGCGTTCGGGAAACCGGCGGCGCAACTGCGGCGTGTAGCGCTCCCCCGTCGGGCGGCGGGCGACGAACACCGTCCCGGGGGGGCAACCGGCGCCGATGCGCAGGCGGATGCGGTGCCAGCCCCGCGGCGTGCATTCGCTGCCGTAACGCTCGCCGGGCCCGTTGCGCGCCGTCGAGACCGGGCATTCGAAGGCGGCCCGACCGCCCCGGATCAGGACGAGCCGCTGCCCGCTCAGGCTTACCCGCACCATACGCTCGTCCATACCTCATCGCTCCGCCGCCGCGCGCGGGGACACGCGCACGGTATCGATCAAGGCGTCATAGTTGCCGTCCGGGGCCAGCCGGTAGCCGCGGATGTCACGGCGCATGGCGACCACCTGCCCCTCGAACCACAGCGGCAGATACGGAAGCTGCTGCAGCAGATAGGCCTGCAGGCGGCGGTAGGCGCGCGCCTTGACGGCGAGATCCTGCGACGCCTCGGCGGCGTCGATGAGGCGGTCGGCCACCGGGCTGTCGAAGTGACCACGATTGGCGCCCACGGGGGGGACGGACTTGCTGTAGAAGACGTAGCGGAAGATGTCCGGACTCTCGATGCCGACCCAGGAAAGGCCGTACATCTGGAAGCGCCCGGCCTTGATGTCGCCGTAGAACGTCCCCCAGTCGTAGCTCTGAATGTGCACGTCGATCCCTACCTGCCCGAGTTCATATTGAATCACGGTGGCCAGACGCACGCTCAACGGATTGCTGGAGGTCTTGTAGGTGATCCGCGCCGGGTGGCCCGGACCGAAACCCGCCGCGCGCAACAGGCGCCGGGCCAACGCCGGATCATAGGGGTAGCCGTGCAGATCCGGGTCGCCAGCCCAGTGTCCCGGGGGCAGAATGGAATTGGCCGGCCGGGTCGCCCCGCCGAGCAGCTCGCGAATGATCGCCCGGCGGTCGATCGCATGGGCGATCGCGCGGCGCACGTCGAGGCGCCCGGTGACGGGATCGCGCAGATTGAATCCGAGATAGGTGACGTTGGTCCCCGGTTCGCGCAGCACCCGGATGCCGTGCCGGTGCGCGAGATAGCGTACCAGTTCAGGGGGGAGGTCGTTCTGCAGCAGGTCCACCTCGCCGCGCAGCAGCTTGAGCACCCGCACCGTTGGGTCGCGCACGGTGAGGAATTCGAAGCGCTGGCCGTCGCGCCGGCGCCGCAGGATCAGCCGGTTCTGGTCCGGCCAGGCGACGAAGGCGAACGGGCCGCTGCCCACCGGGTCGAGGTCGAAGCGATGCCCGTCGGCGAGCAGCCGCGCGGGAAGGATTCCCACGGTCAGATAGCCCGGAAACAGGACGTTGGGCCGCGCCAGGACAAAGACCACCGTATTCGGATCCGGCACCAGGATGCGCCGGATCCCCGCGACGCGGACCAGGGTGTCGCGCAACGGCGAACCGGTCGCCGGATCGAGAATCGACTCGTAGGTGGCCTTGACGTCCGCCGAGGTCAACCACGCGCCGTTCTGGAACCGCCTCCCCCGCGCCCCGAGGCGGAAGCGCCAGCGGGTCGGCGAGATCTCCTTCCAGTGCGCGAGCTCCGGGACCGGCCGCGCCGCGGCGTCGTAACGCACCAGCGCGCGGTAGAGCAGACGATCGATGCGGCTCGAGGCGGCATCGGTGGCATAGCGCGGATCGAGGGTGATCGGGGCCTGGGCCAGGGCGAAGCGGATCGGTGCCCCCGGTCCCGGCGCCGCGGCCCGCGGCGCCGCGCCGCACCCGCCCAGGCACAGCAGCGCCGCCCAGGCGAGCCCTCGCAGCACGCGCCCCATCACCAATCCTTGAACGGATGGGTCACGAGATTCACGTTGTAATAGCGCGGATCGTCGGAGACCTCCTCGCCGAGCCACGCCGGCCGCTCGAACGCCTCGTCGCGATGGGCCAGCTCGATCTCGGCCACCACCAGCCCGCGGTTGTCGCCCTCGAAGACGTCGATCTCCCAGACATGCGCCCCGTACGGGACGCGGTAGCGCGTCTTTTCCACCAATGGGGTCGTGCAGCACCGCGCCAGCATCTCCTCCGCATCGCCCAGCGGGATGGGATATTCGTACTCGCAGCGCTCGATCCCGAGCGTGGCGCCCTTGATGTTGAGACGCGCCCGCCCGTCGCCGATGCGCACGCGCACCGAACAGCGCTCGAGCCCGGCGAAATAGCCCTGCCGATAGGCGGTTCCGGGCTGCGCCGCGGCGCGCCAGGAGCCGTCCCGTACCAGAAACTTGCGCTCGATCTCGGTAGCCACGTCTCAGTCGTCGGCCGGCGATCCGCGGGTGCCGGACCCGTGCCGGCCCCCGCCGGTCGCGTACCGACGGCGACGGGCCCTGGGGCTTGACGCCGGGTCCGGGTTGGAGCGATGTTCTTCAGTCATGGCCGACCCGCATCTCCCGCCGCTGTTCGTTGCCGGTGCACCGATACGGCGGCGCGCCGAGGACGGCGGCGCCTCCGCACCCAGGCGCACGCCGGGCGTGTGCGCGGCCGCAGCGCGAGACCGCTAGGGCATGCCGGCCAAGCGCACGCGCAAGAACTCCGGCGACGGTATGCACGCGATCCTGATGCGGGCCGCCGGCGGGCCCGAGGTCCTGGAACCGGGCGAGATCCCCCGTCCGGCGATCGAGCGGCCCGGACAGATCCTCGTCGCGCTGCGCGCCGCCGGGGTCAACCCGGTGGACACGAAGCTGCGCAGCCGGGGGACCTTCTTCCCCGACCGCATGCCGGCGGTGCTGGGCTGCGACGGCGCCGGTGTGGTGGAGGCCGTGGGCGAGCGCGTGCAGCGCTTTCGTCCCGGCGACGAGGTCTACTTCTGCAGCGGCGGCATCGGCGGTCATCCCGGCAATTATGCCGAATACGCCGTCGTCGACGAAACCGCCGCCGCCCTCAAACCCGCCTCGGTGGATTTCACCGCCGCCGCCGCGGTCCCGCTGGTGGCGATCACCGCGTGGGAATCGCTCTACGACCGCGGCCGGCTCCAGGCCGGCCAGCGCACCCTCATCCACGCCGGTGCCGGCGGCGTCGGTCATGTCGCCATCCAGCTCGCGCGGCTGCGCGACGCCTGGGTGTGCACGACGGTGAGCGCCCGGAAGACGGACTTCGTCCTCGGGCTCGGCGCACACGAGGCGATCCCCTACAAGGATCGCGACTTCGTCGAGGCGGTGCTGTCCTGGAGCGGCGGCGAGGGCGCCGACCTGGTGCTGGACACGGTCGGCGGCGAGACCTTCGAGCGCAGCTTCCGCGCGGCGCGTTTCTACGGCGACCTCGTCACCCTGCTCCAACCCGGACCCGGGGTCGACTGGAACGAGGCGCGCATTCGCAACCTGCGCATCAGCCTCGAACTGATGCTCACCCCGCTGCTGCACGAACTGCCGCAGGCGCGCCAGCACCACGGGGAGATCCTCGAGGAATGCGCCCGTCTCATCGACGAAGGCCGCCTGCACGTACACGTGAGCGAGACCTTCCCGCTCGAACAGGCCGCCGCCGCCCATCGCCGGATCGAAGCCGGCGGCGTGACCGGCAAGCTCGTGCTCACGATCCCCTGACGGCGCCTCACGGCCCCGGCCCGAACACCGCCCTCCGCGCCCGTGTCGATCCGGCTGCTGTTCGCCTACGGGACGCTGCTCACAGGTACCGGGGATCCGGTGCTCGATCGCGTCTTCCGTCACGGTACCCGCGACCTCGGTCCGGCCTGGATCTCCGGATGCCTGGTGGAGCTGGACGGCTACCCGGGTGCGACCCCCGGACCGGGTCGCATCCACGGTCGTCTCTTCCGTCTGTACGCCGGCACGCGGCTGCTCTCGCGACTCGACCGCTACGAGGCGACCGCAACCGCCGGGGGACGCACGCTCTTCGCCCGGCGCCGGACTCCGGTGAGGGTCGCGGCGCCCGGCGTCCCTCCGCCCGCGGCCCGGACCCTGGCCGCGTGGGTCTACTGGTATCGCGGGCCGGCGCGCGGACGGCGGCCGATCCCGGCGGGCCGCTGGCCCGCCTCTCTCGCCGCGCGGCGGCCGCGGATCCGTTGCGGGCACCGCCCCGGCCGATCTCCGACCGTCGCAGTACAATATACCCAAGTCCGACAGGTTCCTGGACTGGACCCGCGGGCGCCGGCCCCGCGCCTCGATCGAGAAGGAGAACGCCGATGAACGCCAAACGCATCCTGATGCTCGTCGGGGATTACGGCGAGGACTATGAAATCATGGTGCCGTTCCAGGCCCTGCAGATGGTCGGCCACCGGGTCGATGCCGTCTGCCCGCAACGCAAGGCGGGGGACCGCGTGCGCACCGCCGTGCACGATTTCGAGGGCGACCAGACCTACAGCGAGAAGCGCGGGCACGACTTCACCCTCAACGCCGACTTCGACGCCGTGCGCCCCGAGGACTACGACGCGCTCGTCGTGCCGGGCGGGCGCGCCCCGGAGTACCTGCGGCTCAATCCCCGCGTCCTCGAGATCACGCGGCATTTCTTCACCAAGCGCAAGCCGGTCGCCGCGATCTGTCACGGACTGCAGATCCTCGCCGCCGCCGGCGTGCTCCGCGGACGCAGCTGCACGGCCTATCCCGCCGTCGGTCCCGAGGTCACCGAGGCGGGCGGGGCCTATCAGGACCTCGCCGTCGACGCCGCCCACATCGATGGCAACCTCGTGAGCGCCCCCGCCTGGCCGGCGCACCCGCAGTGGCTGGCACGCTTCCTGGAGCTGCTGGGCACGCGCATCGTACACGAGGCCCCCGCCGGCGACCGGCACCGGGCCCGGGCGTGAATGCCGCCGGCGCGGGGGTGGTCGCGGGACTGCTCCTCGCTGGCCGGACGCTCGCCGCCCCCGCCCCGGTCGAATGGCTGCGGCTCCCGGAGGGCTTTCGCGCCACCGTCTTCGCCGCTCCGGTCCCCGGCGCGCGTTCTCTCGCCGTCGGCGCGCGCGGCACCGTCTTCGTCGGCAGCCGCGGGAGCGGTCGCGTATACGCGCTCGTCGATGCCGACGGGGACGGACGCGCCGATGAGATTTTGACCCTCGCCCGCGGTCTCGACGAGCCCAACGGAGTCGCCTTTCACGGCGGTGCGCTCTACATCGCCGCGCACCGACGGATCCTGCGCCTCGACGACATCGAATCCCGCCTGCACGATCCGCCGCACCCGGTCGTGGTCTACGCCGGTCTGCCGCCGGAACGCCATCACGGCCGGCGCTATATCCGCTTCGGACCCGACGGACACCTGTACCTCTCGATCGGCGCGCCGTGCAACGTGTGCCGCGCGCCCGGCCACGGCCTGATCGTTCGCCTCGGCCGCCGCGGCGAGGGACCGCCGCAGGTCTATGCCCGCGGCGTGCGCAACTCGGTGGGATTCGACTGGCGCCCGGGCACGGGGGTGCTCTGGTTCACGGACAACGGGCGCGACTGGCTCGGCGACGAGCGCCCGCCCGACGAACTCAATCGGGCGCCGCTCCCGGGACGGCACTTTGGCTTCCCCTACTGCCACGGCGCAGCGATCGCGGATCCACGCTACGGCGGACCCGAACACCCCTGCCAGGCCTACACGCCGCCGGCCCGGGAACTCGGCCCGCACGTCGCCGCGCTCGGCATGCGCTTCTACACCGCGACGGCCTTCCCACCCGCCTACCGCGGGGCCGTCTTCATCGCCGAGCACGGTTCCTGGAACCGCAGCCGCAAGATCGGCTATCGCGTGACGATGGTGCGGCCGGACGTCGCCGGCCCGGGCGGGTACCGCGTGTTCGCGAGCGGCTGGCTGCGTGCGGACCGGGTCCGCGGGCGCCCGGTCGATGTGGCCGTCACCGCCGACGGCGCCCTGCTGGTGTCCGACGATTACGCCGGGGCCGTGTATCGGATCGAGTATGCGCCCCCGGATATCCCGCGGGCGGAGGCGCCCGAACGCGCCCCGGGGCGGCACACCTGCCGCCCCGGGGCGTACCCCGCCCCCTTCAGAGAGGGGCGCTCAGAGGTCCCCGAGCGGGCGCATGAAGGTGTATTCGAACGGCCGGATCACGAGCTTCTCGGCGGCCTGGTGCACGTTGCCCCCCAACAGGCTGAACGGCAACGAGACGACGAAGACCGCAGTCGTCACCGCCGCCCCCGCGAGGGAGGCCGGCCGCACCACGATCAGATCGGCGACCATGGAGCCGGCGGACGGCTGGCCGCCGCCCGAGTTCGACCCGTAGGCGGCCGCCACGCCGGGCAGCCCGACTCCGGTCAGGGCCAGCATCAGGGCCAATCCATAGCTGAAAATCTTTTTCTTCAACAGATGCATAGCGGCAAACCTCCAGTATGGGCGATCGGCGGCCGGCCGGGTTCCCTGCCGCCGCGGTTCGCGGCCGGTCCGGGTCCGCACCCGACCGGCGGCCACGGACCGGGCGGGCCGATGCGCGACCACCGATATAGGCGACGCGGCGCCCCAATACTTTAACGCGCTTTTCCTTCCCGCTCCCGCCCCGGATCGCGCTGCGCTCCATACGGGCGGCATCCATCCCTCGTAGCCCGGATGCAGGCCGCAGGCCGGAATCCGGGAATCGCGGTGCCGAGGAACTTCCCTTCCCGGATTCCGCTGCGCTCCATCCGGGCTACATCGACCAGGGTCAGACATGCGCGGAGACGATGGCGACTTCGTCCCCGTCCCGTACCGGCGTGCCGCCGGCGGCGAAGGACTTGTTCACGGTCACGGTGACGGCATCGCTCGGTAGGGCCGCCGCCCAGCGCGGCCCGCGTTGGCGCAGCCATGCGAGCAGCCCGTCGACGTCGGCCACCGTCGCAGGCGGGTCGACCTCCTCGGCGCTGCGGCCGAGTAGATCCACGAGTTTCGCGAAATAGAGCAGACGGATCATGGCGACGGCCTCCGGCGGTCCCTCTCAGGCCGCGACGCGGTACGGGCCGGGCGGTCCTGCGGGGACCCGAGTCTAGGATCAAACTCAGCGGCGTTCAAACACGGCGACCGATTCCACGTGCGCGGTGTGGGGAAACATGTCGAGCACACCCGCACCGGCCAGGCGGTAGCCGAAGTCGCGCACCAGCGATCCCGCGTCGCGGGCGAGCGTCGCCGGATGGCAGGACACGTAGACGATGCGCGGAGCGCCGAGCGCAGCGACGAGGGGGATGACCTCACGCGCCCCCGAGCGCGGCGGGTCGAGGAGCACCCGGTCCCAACCCCCCGCGAGCCACGGGGCCGCGGGATCGGGCGTGGCGAGATCCGCGACATGGAAATCGACGTTGGCGAGACCGTTGGCGCCGGCATTGCGCCGCGCCCGATCGACCAGCGCCGCGACCCCCTCCACGCCGGTCACCCGCCCGGCGCGGCGCGCGACGGCGAGCGTGAAGTTCCCCAGCCCGCAGTAGAGATCCAGCACCCGCTCGTCACCCGACAGCGCGAGCAGGTCGAGCACCCGCGCGACCATCGCGCGGTTGACCGCCGCGTTGACCTGCGTGAAATCGGTCGGCGCGAAGGCGAACTCGAGCGCCGGGTCCGCGAGCCGATAATGCAGCTCGGCCGCACCCCCGTCGAGGGGTCGCACGCTGTCGGCTCCCCCCGGCTGGACGAAGATACGCAAGCCCTGCCGCGCGCCGAAGGCGACCAGTCGTTCGCGGTCGACGGCGCTCAGCGGGACCAGGTGGCGGAAGACCAGTGCGGCGGCGTCGTCGCCGGCGGCGATCTCGACCTGCGGGATGCTCGTGCGCGCCTCGAGCGAGTCCACCAGCGCGGCAAGCGCGGGCAGCCGCGCGCCGAGTCCCTGCGCCAGAACCTCGCAGCCCGAAAGGTCCGCGATCTTGGAGCTGTGCGCCTCGCGGAAACCGATCAGCAGGCGCCCCTTCCCGGGGACGTAGCGCAAGCCGATGCGCGCCTTGTGGCGGTAGCCCCAGTGCGGGCCGGCCACCGGTTCGAACACCCCCGCGGGCTCGACCCCGCCGGTGCGCCGCAACGCCTCGACGAGCTGCGTCTGCTTGTAGCGGACCTGCGCCTCCGGCGCCAGGTGCTGCAGGCTGCACCCGCCGCAGACACCGAAGTGCGGACAGCGCGGCGTGACGCGATCCGCACCGGGGCACAGCAGCTCGAGGACGGTCCCCTCGTCGAAGTCGCGGCGCCGGGCGCGATAGCCCGCGCGCACGCGCTCGCCGGGCAGCGCGCCGTCGATGAACAGGGTTTTGCCGTCCACGCGCGCCACGCCGCGCCCGTCACCGGCGAGGCCCTCCACCTCGACTTCGACCGGTTCCGGCAGCGCCCGGCGGCGCCCGCTGTGGCGGGTGCGCCGGAGGGACTGCGTCTGCGGAGCGCTCATTCCGACACAGGGAGGTCGCGCCAGCGCTCCAGGAACGCCTGCAGGTGGGCGCGCCCGTCGCGCTCGAGCGTCTCGCGCACCAGGGCGCACTCGCGCGCGTATTCCTCGGCGGTGAAGCGCCCGCGCATGAGTTCGAAACGCAGGTAGACGAGGTAGGTGTTGAGGACGTCGGTCTCGCAGTAATCCCGGATCGGGCCGATCCCGCCCTCCAGGTACCGCTCCCACACCTGGCCGCCGTCCATCCCCATCTTCCCCGGCAGCCCGAGCAGCGCGGCCACCTCGTCGAGGCGCGCGCTCGCGCGCGCCTGATAGCCGGAGAGGACGTCCATGAGGTCCGTATGGCGTTCGTGGAACCGATTGAGATAGTTGTTGTAGCGGAAGCTCTGATCCTCGCCGCCCGTCTCCCAATAGCGTGGTGCCGCCACCCCGTGGCGCAGCGCACGATAGTGCAGGACCGGCAGGTCGAATCCGCCGCCGTTCCACGACACCAGCAGCGGTGTATAGCGCTCCAGCCCGTCGAAGAAGCGCCGGATCAGTTCCGCCTCGGAAGACGCCTCCTCGCCCAGGGACCAGACCTTGAACCAGTCGCGCGCGCGCGCCGCCACCGAGATCGCCACGATGCGGTGCAGGTGCAGGCGCAGGAACTCGCTCCCGCCGCTCTCCTCGCGGCGCACCGCGTACATCGCCCGGGCGACGTCGCGATCATCGAGGCCCTCGAGGTCGTAGAGGCGGCGCCCGGCCTCGACGTCGGGGACGGTCTCGATGTCGAAGACGAGGACGGTGCCGTTCATGGGCCGTCCCCGGGGGCGTTGCGCACGCGCCTCACTTGCGCCGCCAGGATCCGTCGGGGGTCTGATACCACCATCCCGCCGGCGCGTTGGCGATCCAGCGCCGTGCGAACACTGCGCGGATCTCGGGCTCCCACTCCGGGTGGCCGTTGGCGGCCGCGATCGCCCGATACAGGGCCTCGCGGTCGCGGTCGTCGTCCGCGACCAGCCGACGCACGAGGTTGCGCTGCGGGAGCGGCACGGCGCCGAGGTTGCGCACCACGAGCAGACCGTCGGCGGCGATCCCCACCGCGCCGCTGGAATAGAACGGGGCGAGCTGCTCGTGCCGCGCCGCCAGGGCCCCACGCAGCGCCTGGATGGCCGGGGTCCGGATGTCGAGGTCGGGGGCGGCCTGGGCCGGCGCAATCACGAAATCGGCGAACGCGAGGAGCCAGCCGCTCCGCGGAGCCGCCCGGCCCTGCGGCGCAGGTGTCGGGGCCGGCGCGGGCGTCGTCCCGGCCGCGCCGGGCTTGGCGCCGTAGACCCCCTGGATGATCCGGTCGGCCGCGCGCTGCGTCGCCGCGGCGGGGAAATAGACGTTGATGGTCACGCAGGCCGCCAGGGACGCCGCCAGCACCGCACAACCCAGCCACCGGCCGTGATTCATGGTCCGACTCCTCAGTCCTTGCGAGAAATTCACTTGTGCGCCGCCGCACCCTGCGCGATGACCGCGCGCACCTGGTCCACCAGCGTACCCCAATCCACCCGCCGTACGAATCCGACGATGCTGATACGCGGCAGCCCGCCGCCTTCGACCAGATAATACCCGCCCCCGGGCGCCGGTCCGATCCCGCTCATGTCGCAGACGCCGCCGCGCAACACGCAACCGATGCCGATGCGGCGATAGGAGAACTCATGGAACAGGCGCAGGAACGTCCCCGAGAGCAGGCCGCCGATCCCTCCCCCACCGATGCGCGTCAGGCTCTTGACCGCCTGCTGGCTGATCCGGTGGCGGGAGCGGTCCCCCGCCGGGGTCTCGAAGCGCGCGTCGAAGGCGACCGGCCGCCAGTTCTCCAGCCGCAGCCCGCGGATATATCCGTCCAGCCGCCCCTGCATGTTACCAAAGGGGAAGGTCCGGGTCAGTGCCCCGAGGTCCAGATTGCGCACGCGCAGATCGGCGCGCAGGTCGGGGATCACGCCGAAGGGGTGACGCAGCACCAAGTCGCGCACGGTGAGGTCCCCGCCGAAGACGCGTACCAGCAGGACCCCGTCGAGGGTGACCCGGTGATCGCGGTAGCGCACGCGCGGGATCATCCCCGAGAGTTTGCCCGCGAACGGCGTCCAGCCCAGGCTCCGCGTCAGGGCGCGCAGCGAGACCGGCGTCAGCAGCCCCGCGAACTGCCAGCGCATGCGCGCGGTGCCGGGGTCGCGGATGCGCAGGTCATCGATCTTCAGCGCCCCGTCGAGGATCGGGATGCGCGCGCGCCCGAGCAGGCGCAGACCCGAATCGCGCGAGCGCAGGCGCAGGCGGACGGCGCCGATCGGGATCCGGTAGAGCGCGGCCGAGCGCCACTGCAGGTCGCTGTCGACCGGCTGCGCCCCGCTCGTCCAGCCGACCGTACCACCGGCGTCCTCGAGGCCGAAGCGCCCCTTGCGGTCGGCGACGCTCACCCCGTTCAGGGTCGCCCGGAGGCGGCGCAGCGCCCCGCCCCGGTAGTCCAGCTCGGCGTCGAGCCGCCCCTTGAGACGAAGTGCGCCAAGGGCCCCGCCGTACAGGAACGGCTGGAAATAGACCGGGTAGGCCCGTGCCAGATCGACGCCTGCGGCGACCAGGTGCAGACGCCGCAGCCCCGCCGCCCCGTGCAGCGCCACGGATAGACCGCCGCGCACGCGCAGGACCCCGGGATCCTCCAGTGTGATCGCGCGCAGCTCCAGCCGCTCGCCGGGGCGCCAGCGATACCGCGACGCGGCCGCGATCGTCCGCCGCCGGTCGACCGCCAGATAGAGCGGTTCCACATAGAGCTGTCCGTCGCGCAGCCGCACCCTGACCCGGCCGCGCCAGCTCCCGTCGCCGCCTCGTCGCCCGGAGCCGCTCAGGACCCCCGAGAAGCCCTGCGCGGCGTAGCGCCCGCTGGGTTCGCCGAAGTCCAGCCCGCGCACCGCGACGCGCGCACGGAAGCCATAGCGGCCGTCGCGCGTGCCGCGAGCCGCCACACGCAACCCCGCGCGTCCCGACGCGCTCACGCCCTCGGCGCGCCACCCCAACCGTCGCGCCAGTTCGAGCACCTTTGCCACCGCGAGATCCGGTGCCCGGGCCTCTGCACTCCAACGCCCGCCACTCCAGCCCGCCTGCAGGTCCACGGGACCCGCATCCCACGGCAGGGCCGGGATCGAGAGGTCCAGAGAACGCGGAGCGAACCGGTAGTGGAAGCGGACCGCGAACGGGCTGCGCCGCACGCCGGGCATGACCAGCCGCGCCGACCCGTCCGTGCAGTCGATCCCGCCGGCGTCCACCCGCGCGCCGGCACAGAGGATGCGCAGATGCCGCAGGACGATCCCGCGCCCGGCCAGGCGCAGCGCGGCCACCCGAAGCTCCACGCGCGCCCGGCCCGCCACCGGCTCGATGCCGGCGCGCAGCCCCTCGACCGACCAGCCTGCGCCGCCCACGGCACCCACCGCCAACTGCAGCGACGGCCCGGCGCCGGCGGATGCCGCCGCCGGCGCGAGCGCGAGCGCGAGCGCGGCCAGGGCCCCGGAGCGGGCGCCGCCCACCACGCCTCAGTCGGCGGGAAACACGCCGGTCGAGAGGTAGCGGTCGCCGCGATCGCAGATGATGGCGACGAGGACGGCGCCTTCCAGCTCCTGCGCCAGTCGCAGCGCCGCCGCCACGGCCCCGCCGGAGGAGACCCCCGCGAAAATGCCCTCGCGGGCGGCGAGCAGACGCGTGGTCTCCTCGGCCTCCCGCTGCGTCACCTCGAGGATGCGGTCCACGCCGGCGGGGTCGTAGATCCGCGGCAGGTACGCCTGCGGCCAGCGCCGGATCCCCGGGATCTGCGCCCCCTCGCCCGGCTGCACCCCGACGACCTGCACCGAAGGACTGCGCTCCTTGAGGTAGCGACCGGTCCCCATGATGGTCCCGGTGGTTCCCATCGCGCTCACGAAATGGGTGATGCGACCGCCGGTATCGCGCCAGATCTCCGGCCCCGTGCCTTCGTAATGGGCGCGCGGGTTGTCGGGATTGGAGAACTGATCCAGCACGTGGCCGCGCCCCTCGGCCTGCATCCGCGCAGCGAGGTCGCGCGCGCCCTCCATGCCATCGGCGCGCGGCACGAGCACGATCTCCGCACCGAAGGCGCGCATTACGGCGCGCCGCTCGACGCTCATATGCTCGGGCATGATCAGCACCATCTGGTAACCGCGGATCGCCGCCGCCATGGCCAGCGCGATCCCGGTGTTGCCGCTGGTGGCCTCGATCAGCGTGTCTCCCGGGCGGATCTCGCCGCGCGCCTCGGCGTGATGGATCATGCTCATCGCCGGGCGGTCCTTGACCGAACCCGCCGGATTGTTGCCCTCGAGTTTGACCAGCACCGCGTTGCCGCGCGCGGGATCGGGCAGGCGTTGCAGGCGCACCAGCGGCGTGTTGCCGACGAAGGCATCGAGAGTCGGAAAGTCCATGGGCGACAGTCTACCTCAGGGCGTGCGGCCGCGGTCCGCCGTCAGGCGCCCGTGCGCGCGGCGCGCATCAGGCGTTTCATCTCCCGCACCGCCGCCTCCAGCCCGGTGAACACCGCACGCGCGACGATCGCATGGCCGATGTTGAGTTCGCACACCTCGGGGAGCGCGGCGACGGCCTCGACGTTGTGATAGTGCAGGCCGTGCCCGGCGTTGACCTGGAGGCCGGCGGCGGCGGCCTGCGCCGCGGCCGCCGCGATGCGGGCGAGTTCCGCATCGCGCCCGGCAGCGTCGGGCGCGTCGGCGTAGCGTCCGGTGTGGATCTCGATCACCGGCGCGCCGACGGCGGCGGCGGCCTCGATCTGGCGCGGATCGGGGTCGACGAACAGGGAGACGCGCACACCGGCGTCCGCGAGCCGCGCACATGCCGCACGTACGCGGTCGGTCTGCCCGGCGACGTCGAGCCCGCCCTCCGTGGTCAGTTCCAGGCGCCGCTCCGGAACCAGGCAGCAGTCTTCGGGGCGCACCCGTTCGGCGAAGGCGAGCATCTCCTCCGTCACCGCCATCTCCAGGTTCATCGGTGTGGTCAGCACCTCGCGCAGCAGGTGCACGTCGCGCTCCTGGATGTGGCGGCGGTCTTCGCGCAGGTGCAGCGTCACCGCGTCCGCGCCGCCCTGCTCGACAAGCAGGGCGGCCTGCACCGGATCGGGGTAGCGCGTCCCGCGCGCCTGCCGCAGACCGGCGACGTGGTCGATGTTCACGCCCAGGCGGATGCCGCCGGATGCCGTCATCGCCCGGCGGCCTCCCCGGGCGGGACCGGAGCGGGCGAAACGCGTCCGCCCCGGGTCGGCCGGGCGCGCACCTCAGGCATCGCCGCCCGACCCGCGCGCCCCACTGCGCCGCTGCGGTGCGCCCTGGAACAGATCGCGGCTCTTGAGGGGGCGGTCGCCCAGCTGGCGCGCGATGGCGTTGCGCATCAATCCCTTCGCCTCGCGCAGGCCTTCGGCATCGAAGTCCGGCCGCTCGTGGGCCAACGCCAGCAGGTTGCGTCCGTGGATGGCCGGATACTGCGCGGCGCCCTCGTCCGCCGGTACCGGCCCAAGCTCCGGGCGATAGCGATACAGCCGTTCGGGTTCGATCGCCCGTCCGCTCGTGGCCTCCCGGTCGAGCAGCAGTCCGTACCCGAGTTCCTGGAGGAGCCGCTTCTCGAAGATCCGCAGCGCCGGCTCCTCCCGCCCCGAATCCTGCAAGCCGGCCAGCACGGCGACGTAGGCATGATAGAGCGCCGGGTGCGGATCGTGGCGGGCGGTCAGACGCACCAGCAGCTCGTTGACGTAGAAACCGCTCAACAGACCGACGCCCGCGAGCACCCGCATCGGTCCGTCCGCCTCGACGCCCACGAGCGTCGCCAGATCGCCCCCACCGGCCCAGGACAGCAGCAGCGGCCGGAACGGCTGCAGCAGTCCGCGCATGCGCGAGCGCGGCCCGCGGGCGCCGCGGGCGACCAGGCCCACGCGGCCGAAATCCGGCGTGAAGGCCTCGACCAGCAGACTCGAATCACGGTACGGGCGCTGGTGCAGGACGTGTCCCGGCTGCAGCGCGACTCTTCGGGGATGACTCATGGCGCCATTGGTAGCGGATCGACGGAACGAACGATAGGATACGACGATCGCGCCCGCACGGGAAACGATTGCGCCGCCCGGAATCTCGCAGGCCCTCAATCCCCCGCCCCGGGCGGGTCTTCCGCGTAGCCGAGCGCACGCAGGGCCTGCTCGTCCTCCGCCCATCCCTCCCGGACCTTGACCCACAGTTCGAGAAAGACCCGGGTGCCGAACTCCCGCTCCATGTCCAGGCGCGCCTGGCGTCCGATCTCCTTGAGCACCCCGCCCCCGCGACCGACGACGATCCGCTTCTGGCTCTCGCGCGCGACCCAGATGACCGCCTGGATCCGGGTCAGCGCACGCTCCTCCTTGTACGCCTCCACGGTCACCGCCAAGGCGTAGGGCAACTCCGCACCGAGCCGACGGGTGAGTTTCTCGCGGATCCACTCCGCGGCGAGGAAGCGCCGGCTGCGATCCGTCACCTGATCCTCGGGGAACAGATGGACCGAATACGGCAGCAACTCCGCCACGCACCGTTCGAGGACGTCCACATTGGCCCCGGAGCGGGCGGATAAAGGGATCAGGTGCCGATAGGGCGCCTCCCGCCCGCGCGCCTCGAGATAGGGGAGCAGAGCGCTCTTGTCCCCCACCCGATCGACCTTGTTGATCACCAGGAGGACCGGCGCCGGCCCCGCGCACGCCAGCGTGCGGACGTATTCGTCCTCCTCCGTCCAGCGCAGCGCCTCCACCACGAACAGCACGACGTCGACCTCGCGCAGGGTCGCGATCGCCGCGCGACCGAGCCGGCGGTTCAGGGCGCCTCGCATCCGGCGATGCAGTCCCGGCGTGTCGACATACACCGCCTGATCGGGGCCGATCGTCTTGATCCCCAGGAGGCGGTGCCGGGTGCTCTGGGGGCGGTCGGCGGTGATCCCGATTTTCTGCCCCACCAGACGGTTGAGGAGCGTCGACTTGCCCACGTTCGGGCGCCCGACGATGCCGACGTAGCCGCAACGCGTGCGCGCCTCATCCATGGTCCGAACCGCCGGTGAGGCGCGCGAGTGCCGTCTGCGCCGCGGCCTGCTCGGCCTTGCGGCGCGATGTCCCGCTCGCGCGGATCTCCTCGTTCAGACCCGACACCGCGCAGCCGACCCGAAAGGTGCGCGCGTGCGGCTCGCCGCCCTCCTCGACCACGCGATACTCCGGCAGCGGCAGTCCGCGGGCCTGGAGGAACTCCTGCAGGCGGGTCTTCGGATCCTTCAAGGCCTCCGGGTGTGGGAGATTCCGCAGCCGTTCCTCGTACAGGCGCAGGATCAACGCCCGGCACGGCTCCCAGCCCCCGTCGAGGAACACCGCGCCGAACACCGCCTCCATCGCGTCGGCCAGGATGGACTCGCGGCGGTGACCGCCGCTCTTCATTTCCCCCGATCCGAGCGTGAGCCGCTCCCCCAGTCCCAGCTCGCGGGCCAGGCCCGCAAGAGTCTCCTTGCGCACCAGCGTCGCGCGCAGCCGGCTGAGATCGCCTTCCGCCGTGTCCGGGTAGCGGTGGTAGACGGCATCGGCGATCACCGCGCTGAGCACGGCGTCGCCGAGAAACTCCAGCCGCTCGTTGTTGCGGCTGCCCGCGCTGCGGTGGGTGAGCGCCTCCGCCAGGCGGTCTTGATCCGAGAAGCGGTAACCGAGCGCGGCCTCCAGCGCCGCGAAGGACCCCTTCAACGCAACACCACCCGCTTGTCGAATCGCACCAGGGCGTCGACGTTGCCGGCGATCGGCACCTGCACGTGATACTTGACGTCCACGACCGTCTCGCCGTTGGTGCGCGTGATGCGGGCCTGTTCCGCGCGCACGCTGTCGACGTTGTTGACCTCGAAACGCCGGCTGAGCAGGTCGCGCAGCTGGGCCGGTGAACTCTTCACCGCCGCCGGTTCGTTCTTCAGGGAATCGACCGACGACGCAACGGAGAAATACTCCAGGTACACCGGCGCGAGCCTCAAAACCAGCAAGAGAAAAAACCCGCCGATCGCCAGGACGAACATCCAGCCGATCAGCGTCATTCCCCTCTGACGGTGCATACGAGTCATGGTCTTTCTCCTGTTCCGCCGGCGACTCAACGAATGCGGTCGCCGATCCGCTGCCAGGCGATCCCGCCGCGATTCATGTCCCAACTCATCCAGATCAGAAACGCCTTTCCGACCAGGTTCTTCTCCGGCACCGCACACCAGAAACGGCTGTCGTTGCTGTTGTCGCGATTATCCCCCATCACGAAATAGTGATGCGGCGGCACCGTGAAGCCGCCGTTGGGCATGCACGGGTAGCTCTGGAACGTCGGCTCGGTGTAGACCAGAATGTCGTGGGTCACCGAACCCAGGTGTTCCTGCCGCTCCTGCACCCCGGGGACCGGCTGCCCGTCCTCATCGATGTACGGGCCGAGGATCTTCTGCTTCTGCGGCACCCCGTTGATGTAGACGATCTTGTCGCGATAGGTGATGTGGTCCCCCGGCAGCCCGACAACCCGTTTGATATAGTCCACCGACGGATTACGCGGATAACGGAACACGATCACATCTCCGCGTTTCGGCTCGCCCACCGGCAGCACCTTGACGTCGAAGACCGGAAGGCGCATGCCGAAGTCGAATTTGTTGACCAGGATGAAATCGCCCGGCAGCAGCGTCGGCTCCATCGACCCCGACGGAATCCGGAACGGCTCCACGAGGAAGGAGCGCAGCAGCAGCACGATCACGATGATGGGAAAGAGCGCGCGGGCGTATTCCACCAGCATCGGCTCCCCCGGGGCGCCTGCCCGCGCCGGCGCCTCCGCCTCGCCGGCGACCGCCGCCGCGTCCTGGCGCTGCAGACGCCGGCGCGGCGCCCATATGGCCGCGTCGAGCGCCCAGATGATGCCGGTCACGCCCGCAGCCGCCATCAAAAATGCCGCAAAATCGAAATTCATCTCCTGCTCCCGGACTGGTTGACGGCCGCCCTCTATTTTCGTTCGGCCTGAAGGACCGCAAGAAAGGCCTCCTGCGGGATATCGACACGACCCACCTGCTTCATCCGGCGCTTGCCCTCTTTCTGTTTCTCGAGAAGCTTGCGCTTGCGGGTGATGTCCCCGCCATAGCACTTGGCGGTGACGTTCTTGCGCAGGGCCTTGACCGTCGAGCGCGCGATGATCTGTGCGCCGATCGCCGCCTGAATCGCCACCTCGAACATCTGCCGCGGAATGATCTCCCGCATCCGCTCGACCAGATCCCGGCCGCGGCCCTGCGCCTGATCGCGATGCACGATGATGGAGAGCGCGTCGACGCGCTCCCCGTTGATGAGGATATCCAGCCGCACCAGCGGCGCCGCCTGAAACCGCAGGAAACGGTAGTCGAACGAGGCGTAGCCGCGGCTCACCGACTTGAGCCGGTCGAAGAAATCCAGGACCACCTCGCTCATCGGGAGCTCGTACACCAGCGAGACCTGCTTGCCGAGGTAGTGGAGACGCTTCTGGACGCCGCGCTTCTCCACGCACAGATTGATCACCGCCCCGACGTGCTCCTGCGGCAGCAGGATGCTCGCCTCGATGATGGGCTCGCGCATCTCGGCGATCCGGTTCGCCGGCGGCAGCTTCGAGGGGTTGTCGATCGAGAGCACCTCGCCGCCCGTCTCCAGCACCTCGTAGATCACGGTCGGCGCGGTCGTGATCAGATTGAGGTCGTATTCGCGTTCGAGCCGCTCCTGGACGATCTCCATGTGCAGCATCCCGAGGAAGCCGCAGCGGAAACCGAACCCGAGGGCGTCGGAGGTCTCCGGTTCGAAGTACAGCGCCGAGTCGTTCAGGCGCAGCTTCTGGAGCGCCTCGCGGAACGCCTCGTAGTCGTCCGCGCTGATCGGGAACAGGCCGGCGAAGACGCGGGGCTGTATCTTTTTGAATCCGGGGAGCGGATCCACCGCCGCACCCTGCGCCGCGCTCAGGGTGTCGCCCACCGGGGCGCCGTCGATGTCTTTGATGCCGGCGATGACGTAGCCGACGTCACCGGCCGCGAGCAGATCCGTGTCGTTGCGCTTGGGCGTGAAGCGCCCGACTTTCTCGACCTGATGAACGCGCCCGGTGGAGAGCACCCGGATCCGGTCGCGCGGGGCGACGGTGCCGTTGACGACCCGCACCAGGGAGATCACACCCACGAAATTATCGAACCAGGAATCGATGATCAACGCCTGCAGCGGCGCCTGCGGATCACCTCTCGGCGGCGGGATCCGAACCACAAGGGCCTCGAGGAGGTCGTCGACGCCCGCCCCGGTCTTCGCGCTCACGCGCAGGGCATCACGCGCCTCGATACCGATGATCTCCTCGATCTCGGCGATCACCCGATCGGGGTCGGCGGCGGGCAGATCGATCTTGTTCAGGACGGGGACGACCGTCAGCCCCTGATCGATGGCCGTGTAGCAGTTCGCCACCGTCTGCGCCTCCACACCCTGGGAGGCGTCCACCACCAGCAACGCGCCCTCGCACGCAGCCAGGGAGCGCGAGACCTCGTAGGAGAAGTCGACGTGCCCCGGCGTGTCGATGAAGTTGAAGCGATAGTTGCGGCCGTCCACGGCGCGGTAGGAAAGCGACACGCTCTGCGCCTTGATCGTGATCCCGCGCTCGCGCTCGAGATCCATCGAGTCGAGCACCTGCGCGGCCATCTCCCGCTCGCTCAGTCCGCCGCAACGCTGGATCAGGCGGTCGGCAAGCGTGGACTTGCCGTGATCGATGTGCGCGATGATCGAGAAATTCCGGATCCGGTCCATACCCGTTCGCCGCCGGCGGCGCCGTTAGCGGCGCCCGCGACCGGGCGCGGGCGCGCCGCGCGCGACCCGCACCGGACGCCGGATCGCCCCGCGCGGCGCCGGCACCGCCACCGCGCAAGTGCACAGTTGCACCGTCCGCACGGCGGCGCGCGGTGCAAGACCCTCCCGCGGGCGCGACCCCGGGCTACCGCCCATAGCGAATCCTCGTAAGCCGGAAAATGGGTAAGGATACTCGAATCCCGGGGCATGCGGGAGGGCGGGGCGGACCGGCCGCCGCCGGTCACCGATCTCCGGGATTGAACTGCAGCGCGTCCGAAACGGCCCGCACGGTGGCTGCAGGGACCTCCCCCACCACCGTCACCTGATACCCGTCCAGCATCCGACCGTACGCATGCACCGCGCCCATGTGCGAGGCGCCGCGCAGAAATTCCCTGCCGCCGGCCGGTTTCTCGATGTATACGGAAACGCTGGCGAGACCATCGGAGAGCACCAGGTGCTCCACGGGGTTGCGGCTCCCGGGGAGCATCCGGCGCGCGAACAGGATCTGGCGAAAGCCCGCCGGCAGACTCCCCAGGGTCCACGGATTGCTCGCCGGCACCCCCGGGGCCTCCTGATTCTCCTGCCGATAGAACGTGAAACCGTGTATGGCCTTCGGCGGAGGAGACAATTCCTGCGGCGGGATGTCATTCGTGAGTTTCAGGGAGGTGAACAGGATCCGTTCCACGCGCCGCCCGCCCTCGTCGAGGACCACGGACTCGAGCGGGAGCCCGGTCGTCAGATCCATGTAGAGGTGGTAGCCGTAGCGAAACCGGTCGCGCGGGTCGATCGCCACTGCCTGCGCCTCGCGGCCGGCGACGCGGTGACGCCCGAACATGCGGAACCGGTAATAGGCCCGCAGGCGCTCGGGATCGATGGATACGGTGATGGGAAACGGCAGCCGCGGGCGGCGCTTTTCGACCACGACCGAATGACGGTCCGGCAGGATGCAGGTGACCTCCTGATCGTCGCGTATGACCTGCCGCGCCGGCCCGTTCAAGGCCACCACCCGCTCGCGCTCGCCGCCGTCGGGCTCGGCCTCGTGGAAGATGCGCATGGTCTCGAGGTGCCCGGAATGCAGGTAGACGAAGGTCCCCTCGAAGCTGCGGCTGCGCAGGGACTGCGACATGCGCTCGAGCCATCCCTGGGGCGTCGTGGGAAGCGTGTCGGCGCACGCCGCGCCCGCCACCACTGCGGCGGCAAGCACGAGCAGTGCAACGGAGGCGGAGGACAGCGCCGGGGGGTTGGCGCAACGGGGTCGGGTCATCGCCGGTCCGCGCCGCCCCCCGGGTCATAACCCACGATCCGGACATACGAGAGCATCCCGCCCATGCCCGGACCGCCGGCGTATTCGCTGTGGTTGACCAGATAGGCGTTGAGACGCGCCGCCTCGGCATCCGCGACGGCGGCCGGGACGGCGGCCGTCGCCCCCGTTTCCGTCACCGCGGTGGGTTCGAAGCCGGGGGCCGCGGCGCCCGCGGATACCCGCGCGGCCAGCGGCGCGGCCGGCTGGATGGTGGGGCCGACATACTGGAAACCGAGCACGGCCACCGTGGCGACCGCCGCGGCGACCGCCAGACCCGCCAGCGGGCGGGCGATCAGGGGCGGCAGCGACCGAAGCCGCGGCGGAGTACGGCCGGTGCGCGAATCGAGACGCCCGAAGACGCGCGCCGCGAACCCACAGTCCACCGCTGCGGGCAGACCCCGACGCAGCGTCTCGCGGACCAAGTGGTAGCGGTACCACCGCCCACGCATCTCGGTGTCCTGCAAAAAGCGATGGAGGAGAAAACGCGCCGGTTCCGCATCCAACTCGCCGTCCATGAAGGCCGAAAGCTGTTCGTGGGTGGGATCGCTCATGGTACCCTCCAGCCGGTCCGGGCCCGACCGTCAGTCCAGCAAAGGCCGAAGCTTGCGATCGATCGCCTCGCGCGCGCGGAAGATACGCGAACGCACCGTGCCCACGGGGCAGTCCATGGTCTGGGCGATCTCCTCATAGCTCATGCCTTCCAGTTCCCTCAGCGTGATCGCGGTGCGCAGGTCCTCGGGCAGATCCTCGATCGCCTGAAACACCGTGCGCTCGATCTCCTCCTTGAGGAGCATGTGTTCCGGGGTCGCGTACTCCTTTAGACCCGATTGACCGTCGTACTGTTCCGCCTCCTGGGCGTCGACATCCTCGTCCGGCGGACGGCGCCCCTGCGCGACCAGGTGATTCTTCGCCGTATTGATCGCGATGCGGTAGAGCCACGTATAGAACGCGCTGTCACCGCGGAAGTTCCGCAACGCCCGGTACGCCTTCAGAAACGCGTCCTGGGCCACGTCGAGCGACTCGTGCGGGTCGTGGAGATAGCGGGAGACCAGCTTGACGATCTTGTGCTGATACTTGCGTACCAGCGCATCGAAGGCCCGGCTGTCGCCCTGCTGCGCCCGTTCGACCAGCTCCCGGTCAGCGCGATGCTCGCCCATTCGGGCCGTCCCCCGCACTACCGGGCGATGTCGCTTCGCCAACCATGGTAGACCGCTCCATCGCCATATAGTTCTCCGCCGGCGCCGATTCAGGGTATAGTTCCGCCGCCGGATCTGCGGGCGCAACTCCCCGTGGGCCTTGGCAAATCCGGCGATTATCGCAGACATCGGGGCCGGGCGCACGTGTCGACCGGTGCGGAGGGCACATGAATTCGAGCGCGAAGCACCGCGCGCACCACGGCCGTGGAGGGGCGGCGCCGCCTTACGACGTGCTGGTGATCGGCAGCGGCGCGGCGGGGTTGACCCTGGCCCTCGGACTGGCACGGCACGCACGCGTCGCGGTGCTGTCGAAAGCGGCTCTCCAGGAGGGCGGGACCTACTACGCGCAGGGCGGCGTCTCCGCGGTCCTCGACGAATCCGACTCGATCGACGCCCATGTCGCGGACACCCTCGCCGCCGGCGCCGGCCTGTGTCACGAGGATGTCGTGCGATTCACCGTCGAGCGCGGTCCCGAGGCGATCGGCTGGCTCGTCGAACTGGGGGTGCCGTTCAGCCGTATGACGCGCAGCGACGGCAGCGAGGTCTTCCATCTCACCCGCGAGGGCGGGCACGGCCACCGGCGCGTCATCCATGCCGCCGACGCCAGCGGGCGCGCGATCGAATCCACGCTCCTCGAGCGGGTGCGGGCACAACCGGACGTCACGCTGCTGCCCGACCATATGGTGGTGGACCTCGTCACGGGCCGCAAACTCGGGTTGGATGACAACCGCTGTCTCGGGGCCTACGTCCTCGACCGCCGGCGCGGGCGGGTCGAGACGATCGCCGCCCGCTTCGTGGTCCTCGCCACCGGTGGGGCGAGCCGCGTCTACCTCTATAGCAGCAATCCCGACGGCTCGACCGGCGACGGCCTCGCGATCGCCTGGCGTGCGGGCTGCCGCGTGGCGAACCTCGAGTTCATCCAGTTCCACCCGACCTGCCTGTACCATCCGAAGGCGAAATCGTTCCTGATCAGCGAAGCGGTACGCGGCGAAGGCGGCCGGCTGCTGCTCCCCGACGGAACCCGCTTCATGGAGCGCTTCGATAGCCGCGCCGAACTCGCCCCGCGGGACATCGTCGCGCGCGCCATCGACCACGAGATGAAGCGCCTCGGCATCGATTCCGTCCTCCTGGACATCAGCCACAAACCGGCGCAATTCATCCGCGACCACTTCCCCAACATCCAGGCCCGCTGCCTGGAATTCGGCTACGACCTCACCACGGGCCCGGTGCCGGTCGTGCCCGCGGCCCACTACACCTGCGGCGGGGTGATGACGGATCTGCGCGGACGCACCGACATCGTCGGGCTCTATGCCGTGGGCGAGGTCGCCTTCACCGGGCTCCACGGGGCCAATCGGATGGCCAGCAACTCGCTGCTCGAATGCCTGGTCTTCGCGCGTTCCGCGGCCGCCGACATCCGGGAGCGCCTGGCCGATACGCCGCCCCCGCCGCCCCTCCCGCCCTGGGACGAGAGCCGGGTCACCGACTCCGACGAGATGGTCGTGGTCTCGCACAACTGGCAGGAACTGCGCCGCTTCATGTGGGACTATGTCGGCATCGTACGCACGACCAAACGACTCGAACGCGCGCTGCACCGGGTGGAGCTGCTGCGCCGGGAGATCAACGAGTACTACGGAAACTTCCGGGTCACCCACGACCTGCTGGAGCTGCGCAACCTGGCGCTCGCGGCCGAACTGATCATCCGCTCGGCCATGAGCCGCACCGAGAGTCGCGGGCTCCACTACACCCTGGATTACCCGGAACCGGACTCCACCCGCCCGCCCCAGGACACCATCCTCGTCCCCGGCGTCGGCCGGTAGGCCGGGCAAGCCCGGCCCTATGCTGCCCCATACCGATCCGGGCACCCGTAGGGCGGGGCTTGCCCCGCCGACGACGCCCGACCCGGACAATGTCGAGCCGATCCCCGGCGTCGGCCGGTAGGCCGGGCAAGCCCGGCCCTACGCTGCCCGCCACGCCGACCCGACCTAACGGGTCGCCTCCATTTCCAGGCGCATGCGCAGACGCCGGAAGCTGCGCCGGTCGAGGCTGTCCGGCAGCAGCAGGACGGTTGCCCGGCGTCGCGGGAGGCCGTCCGCGGCGCGCGGCACGAACCGGAAGCGCAGGATGACCAGTTCCGGATAGACCACGCTCGCCGGCAGTAATACCGCCTCGAAGGCCGCGCGCGCGGTGAACAACGTCCAGCGCCCGTCCTCGTCCCAGATCAACTTGAGAATCGCGCGTGGACCGGAGCGCAGCACGTGCTCGCGGAAAAAGCGGACGAACTCCACCAGGACCGCCCCGGTCACCGCCACCACGCCCCACCAGGGCAGGGCGAGCGCCGCCATCACGGCGAGCGCGCCGCCGTAGACGACCAGCGCGAACACCCCCAGGCGCCGCGAGGGACGCGGATCAAGCTCCAGCGGTACGGCGGATTTGCGCGACGACATCGGCCAACTCCCGTTCCCGTGGGGCGCACTTCCCGAGCAGCCATTCCAGCAGCAGCGGATCCGGCGTGCGCAACAGGCGCCGGAACGCCGCACGCAGCGGCGCCGGCTGCGCCGCATAGCCGCGCTCGAGAAACCCGAGCAACAGCAGGTCCAATTCGCGCATCCCGCGCCGGCATCCCCAGCGCAGGCGCGCGAGTTCGGTCTCCGCGCCGCCGTTGGGCCCGTCCGCCTTCATATCGAACGCTTCACCATGAGCTCGCGGATATGCCCGATGGCGCGGGTCGGGTTGAGTCCCTTGGGGCAGAACTCGACGCAGTTCATGATATTTCGACAGCGGAACAGCCGATAGGGTCCCTCCAGCGCATCGAGCCGCTCCTCCGTGGCCTGGTCCCGGCTGTCGGCGATGAAGCGGTAGGCCTGCAGCAACGCCGCCGGCCCGAGGAACCGGTCCGGGTTCCACCAGAACGAGGGACAGCCGGTCGTACAGCAGGCGCACAAAATGCATTCGTAGAGCCCGTCGAGGCGTTCGCGCTCGCGCGGCGACTGGCGCCGCTCCACCTCCGGTTCCGGGTCGCGGTTGATGAGATACGGTCGCACCGCCCGATAGTGGCGGTAGAAACGGCTCATGTCGACCACGAGGTCACGAATCACCGGCAGGCCCGGGAGCGGGCGCAGCACCACGGGCTCCTTCAGACCCGCCAGCGGCGTGATGCAGGCGAGCCCGTTGCGCCCGTTGATGTTCATCCCATCCGAGCCGCACACTCCTTCGCCGCAGGAGCGCCGGAAGCTGAGGGTCTCGTCGCGCGCCTTGAGACGCAGCAGCGCGTCGAGCAGCATCATCCCCGGCTCCACCGCCTCCAGCTCATAGGACTGCATGCGCGGGGCGCGGTCGGCGTCGGGGTCGTAGCGATAGATCGAGAACCTCATCTTCCGCTCCCCTGGCAGTTTGCCGACAAGGTCCGAGACGGACCCTTTCCACTCGCCGCGCCCGGCGCACACCCGTGCGCGGCTCCGCTGCATCGAACACTCCCCTGTCCGACTCGGGTGCGGGTCGTTGCCACCCCGCATCGGCGGACCGTCCGCCGACAGTCCGTCAATAGACCCGCTCCTTGGGCGGGAACGCCTCCACGGTGATCGGCTTCATCCGCACCGGCTTGTAGTCCAGACGCCGCCCCTCCCGATAGTACAGGCTGTGCCGCAGCCAGTGCACATCGTCGCGCTCCGGATAGTCGATGCGGCTGTGCGCCCCGCGGCTCTCGCGCCGTGCCAGTGCCGCGGTGACCGTGGCGAGCGCGACCTCCACCAGGTTCTCGAGTTCCAGGGCCTCGATGCGCGCGGTATTGAACACGCGACTGTGGTCCCGCAGGCGCGCGTCCTGCAGCCGCCGCTCGATCTCCGCCACCTTGCGCACCCCGTCCGCGAGCACCTCCTCGTTTCGGAACACCCCGCAGTGCTCCTCCATCACCCGCTGCAGCTCGCCGCGCAGGCCGTCGACCGACTCCCCGTCCCCGTCCCGCTCCCAGCGCGCCAGACGCGCGAGCGCCGCATCGGCGGCGTCCTGCGGCAACGGCCGGTGGTAACGGGTCTCCTTGAGGTAGGCGGTGATGTGGTTGCCCGCCGCACGCCCGAACACGAGGATGTCGAGGAGCGAGTTTCCGCCCAGCCGGTTGGCGCCGTGCACGGAGACGCAGGCGCATTCCCCGGCCGCGTAGAAGCCGGGAATCGGCTCCTCGGCCCCTTCCCGCTCCGGGACCACGACCTGTCCGTAGCGGTTGCTCGGGATTCCGCCCATCGTGTAGTGCGCGGTCGGATACACGGGCACCGGGGTCGCGATCGGATCGATCCCGAGGAAGGTGCGGATCGTCTCGCGGATCCCCGGCAGCCGCTTCATGATCACCTCGGCTCCGAGGTGATCGAGCCGTAGCAGGACATGGTCCCGGTCCGGCCCGCACCCGCGCCCCTCGCGCACCTCCGTGGCGATCGCCCGACTGACCACGTCGCGGCTGGCGAGGTCCTTGGCGTGCGGTGCGTAACGCTCCATGAAGCGCTCGCCGTCCGCGTTGACCAGGTAGCCGCCTTCGCCCCGCGCCCCCTCGGTGATCAGCATGCCCTTGCCCGCGATCCCGGTGGGATGGAACTGAAAGAATTCCGGGTCCTGCAACGGGATCCCCGCGCGCAGGGCCATCGCCATCCCGTCGCCGGTATTGATCAGGGCGTTGGTCGAAGTGCGGAAGAGCTGTCCGGCGCCGCCGGTGGCGAGCAGGGTCGCCTTGGCCTCGATGACGACCGCCTCGCCGGTCTCGATCTCCAGCGCCACCGCGCCCAGCACATAGCCCTCGGCGTCGAGGATCAGATCGACGGCGAAGAATTCGTCGAAGAAGTGCGTGCGCGCGGCGATGTTCTGCTGGTACAGCGAGTGGAGGATGGCATGCCCGGTGCGGTCGGCCGCCGCACAGGTGCGCGCGGCCTGGTCGCCGCCGTAGTCCAGACTCTGGCCGCCGAACGGGCGCTGATAGATGCGCCCGTCGTCCAGGCGCGAGAACGGCACGCCCAGGTGCTCCAGTTCGTATACAACCCGCGGCGCCGCGCGGCACATGTACTCCACCGCGTCCTGGTCGCCGAGGTAATCGCTGCCCTTGACCGTGTCGAACATGTGGAAGTGCCAGTTGTCCGCCACGACGTTGGCGAGGGCGGCGTTGACGCCCCCCTGCGCGGCCACGGTATGCGAGCGCGTGGGGAACACCTTCGACACCACCGCCACCGACGCTTCGGCGCGCGCCAGTTGCAGGGCCGCGCGCAGCCCCGCCCCGCCGGCGCCGATGATGAGGGTGTCGAACTTGCGCCGCGTGAGACTCATGGCGCGACCGCCAGCAGCACCACCAGCGCCCAGTAGCCGAGCGCGAGCAGATACAGTCCGAGCGCGAACAGGACGATCAGCCGCAGACCCGCGGGCCGGACGTAATCCAGGATCACGTCGCGCACACCCACCCACGCGTGCATCAGGAGCGCGGCGAAGAATACCGCCCAGGCGCCGTTGACGAGCGGGTCCCCGACCCAAGCGCGCCACTCGGCGACGGTCGCAGGTGCGGATACCGACAGATGCACGAGCAGATACAGCAGGAACAGCGCCAGATAGAGCGCCGTGAGCCGCTGCAGGACCCACCCGCGCAGGCCGTGGTTGCGTGCGCTCACCACAACCCTCCGAGGTATCCCAGATACGCCACGACGACCCCGGCTGCGGCGAGGTTGACGAACCAGGCACTGGCATGCGCGGCGGCCTTTGAGATCCCGATATCGAGATCCAGCAGCAGATGACGCACCCCGGCCAGGAGGTGGTGGCTGAAGGCCCAGAGAATCACCAATCCCGCGAACCGCAGTGCCGGCGCGGCGAGCAGCGCCTCCGCGCGTGCGAAACCGGCCGGCCCGGAAAGCGAAAGCTCCATCAGATAGACGGCGAGCGGGACCCCGAGGAATAACAGCAGGCCCGCGATACGGTGGAGGATCGAGAGCACCGCGGGAGCCGGAAAGCGGATACGCAACAGGTTCAGCGCCACCGGTCGTGGATCATCGCTCCGCACGCGTCTGGTCCCTCTCCGCAACGGGCCGCCCGTTCGGGTCGGCACCGCGGCCTGTCGATACAGTAAGCCTTGCCATGTCGGTCTGTCCAGAACGGGGCGGACACGCGCTCCTTGCGTCGTACCCCGCGCGCGGTAGACTGGAGCGTCGGCGACGGACCTGGAGGCGACCCGGTCGATGGATGCGGATTGGCGCGACTTTCTCCGCGACGCGGGGGCGGAGTTCGACGACGGCACGGTGGCCGACTTCGGCAACCCCGAGCGGGAACGCCGTATGGCGGTCACCGGCAACGTGTTCTGCGACCTCTCCCACTACGGCCTCATCGCGGCCCGGGGCGAGGACGCCGGCGCCTTCCTGCACGCCCAGTTGACCAACGACGTGGCGGGACTGGGCCCCGGGGACTCGCGTCTTGCCGCCTACTGCGACCCGAAGGGTCGGATGCTGGCCGTTCTGCGCCTGTTCCGGCGCGGCGACGAGTACCGGCTGCGCCTGCCGGGCGCACTGACCGAGTCCGTCGTGGATCGTCTGCGCCGCTTCGTGTTGCGCTCGCGCGTGAGCCTGGAGGTGGACGCGGAGCTCGCGCGCGTCGGGGTCAGCGGCCCGCGGGCGGAGGAACTCGTGGCGGCGGCGGCAGGCGCCGCGCCGTCCGGCGCCGGCCGGGTGCTGCAGAGCCGTGAAGCGACGATCGTGGGGGTCCCCGGGGTGCACCCCCGCTTCGAGATCTACGCGCCGCCCGCGGCAATGCGCGGGATCTGGGATTCCCTGAACGTGCACGCCGCCCCGGTGGGAGCCGCGGTGTGGCGCCTGCTCGAGATCCAGGCCGGGCTGCCCGTCGTCCATCCCGAGACCGCCGGGCGCTTCGTGCCGCAGATGGCCAACCTGCATCGCGTCGACGGCGTGAGCTTCCGCAAGGGCTGCTATCCGGGCCAGGAGGTGGTCGCCCGGATGCAGTATCTGGGCAAGCTCAAGCGCCACATGATCCTCGCCCACGCGGCCGCCGCACGCGAGCCGCGCCCGGGCGACCCCCTGTTCGCACCCGATACCGGCGCCGGGACCGACGTGGGGGCCGTGGTCGACGCGGCGCCGGCCCCGGACGGCGGATATCTCCTCCTCGCCGTCGTGCAGATCGCGAGCGCCGCGGGCGAAGTCCGCCTCTGGGACGCCGCGGGGCCGCTGCTGCTCGCCCGCCCCCTGCCCTACCCCCTCGAGGAGGAAGCCGGTGGACCCGCTGCGCCCTGAGCGGGCGATTCAGGTGCCGCCCTCAAAAATCCGCGGCGCCGGCCGCTACGGTGAGGCAGAGATCGCCCGGCACGTGAGGACCAACGCTTGACATCCCCGGAATCCTTCCTCTCCTCGCTCGTCGCCGACCTGGAGCAGAACCGCTTCGAACTGCCGACGCTCCCGGAGGTTGCGCTACGGGTCCGCGACGCAGTGGAGAACGGCAAGACCAATGCGCGTCAGACCGCCGACCTCATCGCCACCGACGCCGCGCTCTCCGCGCGCCTGATCCAGGTCGTGAACTCGCCGCTCTACCGTGCCTCGAAACCGATCGACAGCCTGCCGATGGCGGTCTCGCGTCTCGGCAACGCCCTGGTGCGCAACCTCGTCACCAGCCTGGTCATGAAGCAGATGTTCCAGGCGACGACGGACTTCCTCGACCGGCGTCTGCGCGCCCTCTGGGAGCACAACGTCCAGGTCGCGGCCATCGCGCGCGTGCTCGCCGCCCGCGTCCCTGGCCTCTCGCCGGATCAGGCGATGCTCGCGGGCCTGTTGCACGACGTCGGCGCGCTGCCGATCCTCACCCGCGCCGAGGACGACCCGCGTCTGCTGGGCGACATGATCACCCTCGACCGGCTCGTGGCCGAGCACCACCCGCGCATCGGCGCGCACATCCTCACCTCCTGGGGGTTTCCCCCGAGCCTGGTCGCGGTCGCCGCCGAGCACGAGGACCTGCAGCGCGACCCCGACGGGCCGCCGGACCTCGTCGACGTCGTCCTGGTCGCGAACCTGCAGAGCTATCTCGGCGGCACCCATCCCCACTCCCAGGTCGACTGGTCCACCGTCCCGGCTTTCCGCCGTCTCGGCATCGATACCGACGTGAGCGTCGTGGAGATCACCGAGGGCAGCGAGGAGATCGAAGAGGTCCAGCGCCTGCTGGAGGCCTGAGCCCGCCCCCCGGCGCCTCCCGCGCGGTCGAACGCCGGTCCACCGCCCGCTCACCTCCCGCTTGCCGCCCGCCTACCGCCGGGTCACTCCGGGCGCATATGGGGAAACAACAACACGTCGCGGATCGAGGGTGCGTCGGCGAACAGCATCACCAGCCGGTCGACACCGATGCCCTCGCCCGCCGTCGGCGGCAACCCGTATTCCAGCGCCCGAATGTAGTCCGCGTCGTAGTGCATCGCCTCCTCGTCGCCCGCGGCCTTCTCCTGCGCCTGCAGGCGGAAGCGCTCGGCCTGGTCCTCGGGATCGTTCAACTCCGAAAAGCCGTTGGCGATCTCGCGCCCGCCCACGATGAGTTCGAAGCGGTCCGTGACCGTGGGATCGGCGTCGTTGCGCCGCGCCAGGGGCGAGACCTCGGTCGGATAGGCGGTGATGAAGGTCGGATCGTCGAGATTCGGCTCCACCGTCTTCTCGAACAATTCCATCTGCATGCGCCCGACGCCGTGACGGGGGTCGATGGGGAGCCCGTGGCGGGCGCACAGACCGCGCAGGGCCTGCGCATCGTCGACCGCGGCGCCGGCCAGTTCCGGATTGAACTCCCGCAACGCCGCCCGCACCGTCAGGCGCCGGAACGGGCGGCCGAGGTCGTACTCGCGGCCCTGATAACGCACCACGGCGCTCCCGAGCAGGGCGACGGCCATATCGCGCAGCAAGGTCTCGGTCAGGTCCATCAGGTCCTCGTAGCCGGCGTAGGCCTGATAGAACTCCAGCATCGTGAACTCGGGATTGTGCCGCGTCGACACGCCTTCGTTGCGGAAGTTGCGGTTGAGTTCGTAGACCCTCTCGAGGCCGCCGACCACCAGCCGCTTGAGATACAGCTCGGGGGCGATGCGCAGATAGAGATCCATGTCCAGGGCGTTGTGGTGGGTCACGAAGGGCCGCGCCGTCGCCCCCCCGGGCACCGCCTGCATCATCGGCGTCTCGACCTCGATGAAACCGCGCCGATCCAGGAAATGGCGCAGGAAGCGCACGATCTCGCTGCGCAGGCGGAAGATACGGCGCGTCGACTCGTTCATGACCAGGTCGACGTAGCGCCGCCGGTAGCGCAGCTCCTGATCGGTCAGGCCGTGGAATTTCTCCGGCAGCGGACGCAGTGCCTTGACCAGCAGCCGCGCCCGTTCGGCACGCACCGTCAGCTCCCCGGTACGGGTGCGGAACAGCCGCCCCTCGACGCCGACGATGTCACCCACGTCCCAGGTCTTGAAATCGGCGTAGACGCCCTCGGGCAATGCGTCGCGTTGCAGGAAGGCCTGAATCCGCCCGCTCATGTCCTGCAGGTGCAGAAAGCTCGCCTTGCCCATGACGCGCTTGGCCATCATGCGCCCGGCCACCTGAACGCGCGGCGCCTCGACCTCGAGACGGTCGGCGTCCATCGCACCGAACACCCGATGCAGGTCGGCGGCGAGGGCGTCGCGGCGGAAGTCGTTGGGGAAGGCGGGGCCGCGCGCGCGCAGCGCCGCGAGCTTCGCCCGCCGTTCGGCGATCAGCCGGTTGTCGTCGCTCTCGTCCATCACGCCCCGTCCCGCCGCCGGCCGCGCGCGGGCGCTATACCCCCGCCTTCAGGCTGGCCTCGATGAAGGCGTCGAGGTCGCCGTCGAGCACCGCCTGCGGATTGCCCGTCTCGACCCCGGTGCGCAGGTCCTTGATCCGCGACTGGTCGAGCACGTAGGAGCGGATCTGGCTGCCCCAGCCGATGTCGGCCTTGCTGTCCTCCACCGCCTGTTGCGCGGCACGGCGCTTCTGCATCTCCAGCTCGTAGAGCTTGGCCTTGAGCTGTTTCATGGCCGTCGCCTTGTTCTTGTGCTGCGAGCGATCGTTCTGGCACTGTACCACGATCCCGGTCGGGTGATGGGTGATGCGCACCGCCGATTCGGTGCGGTTGACATGCTGGCCGCCCGCACCGCTGGCACGATAGACGTCGATGCGCAGATCGGCCGGGTTGATCTCGACCTCGAGGTCGTCGTCCACCTCGGGCGAGACGAACACCGCCGCGAACGAGGTATGCCGGCGGTTGCCCGAATCGAACGGCGACTTACGCACCAAGCGGTGCACACCGGTCTCGGTGCGCAGCCAGCCGTAGGCATAGGCCCCCTCGACCTTGACCGTCGCGCTCTTGATGCCCGCGACCTCGCCCGGCGAGACCTCGATCAGCTCGGTAGTGAAACCGCGCCGCTCGGCCCAGCGCAGGTACATGCGCAGCAGCATCTCGGCCCAGTCCTGCGCCTCGGTGCCGCCGGAACCCGACTGGATGTCGAGGAAGGCGTTTTTGGCGTCCATCTCGCCGGAGAACATGCGGCGGAACTCCAGGGCCGCCACACGCTCCTCGGCGCGCTCCAGGTCGCGCGTCACCGCCTCCAAGGTCTCGCCGTCGTCCTCGGCGGCCGCCAGTTCGAGCAGCTCGCGGGCCTCGCGCAGCCCGGCGCCCACCTCGTCGATGACGCCGACCTCCTCTTCGAGGCGCGCGCGCTCGCGACCGAGGGCCTGCGCGCGTTCCGGGTCCTGCCAGACCTCGGGTTGCTCGAGTTCGCGCCGGACCTCCGCCAGGCGCTCGCGCCGCGCATCGTAGTCAAAGATACCCCCTAAGGACGTCGAGGCGTCCTTCCAGGTCTTCGACGTGATGCAGTACGGGATTGACTTCCAGCATGGCGGATGCGATCTCCAGGCCGCGCGCGGCCGCGGCCCGGCCGGCGTCCGGCGCGCCATGATACACCACTCGTCCGCCGCGCCTACAGCGCCTCGATGCGCTCGACGAGGAGCTGCGCGCTGCGGCTTCCGCGGTACTCGTTGACGTCCAGCCGATAGGCCAGGCGCACGCGGCACAGCGCCCGCTCCGGGGCGGGGGTGCGGAACGCGATGGCGTCGACGCAGCGCGCGCCGTCCAGCGGCCGGACGGTGAGCTTGAGGTGCGCCTCACCGACCACCCGCTGGTCGAGGACTTCGAACTCGCCGTCGAAGCGCGGCTCCGGGAAGCCCTGCCCCCAGGGACCGGCCTCGCGCAGCGCCTGCGCCGTCCCGAGGTCGAGTTCCGCGGCCGCCAGCGCGCCGTCGGTAAGCAGGGTCCCGCCGCGATCCTCCGGTGCCAGGCGCCGGTCGACCTCGGCGGCGAACGCCGCCTGCAGCGCCGCGAGCCGATCCGGCGCGAGAGTGAGTCCCGCGGCCATCGCGTGGCCCCCGAAGCGTTCGATGATCCCCGGGTTGCGCGCCGCCACCGCCTCGAGCGTGTCGCGGATATGGAGGCCGGGCACCGAGCGCGCCGACCCCTTGAGCAGGTCCCCCGCCGGCGCCAGCGCGATGACCGGGCGGTGGAACCGCTCGCGGATGCGCGCGGCGAGGATGCCGATCACCCCCTGGTGCCAGCGCGGATCGAACAGGCACAGGCCGGCAGGCAGGCCTTCCTCCTCCGGTCCCTCGCGCGGCAGGCTCTCGAGCGTCTCCAGGGCCTGCGCGTGCATCTCGTGCTCGATCGCGCGGCGCTCGCGGTTGAACGCGTCCAGGCGCGCGGCCATCGCCTGTGCCGCATCCGTATCGGCGGCGAGCAGGCACTCGATGCCGAGCGCCATGTCCTCCAGTCTCCCGGCGGCGTTGAGCCGCGGCGCGGCGGCGAAGGCGAGATCGGCGGCCACCGCGGCGCGGCGGCGGCGCCCCGCGATATCCAGCAGGGCCGCCAGCCCCGGGCGGCAGCGCCCCGCACGGATCCGGGCCAGCCCCTGGGCGACGAGGATGCGGTTGTTGTAGTCGAGCGGGACGAGATCCGCGACGGTCCCGAGCGCCACCAGGTCGAGCAACGCCGCGAGCTTGGGGGGCTCGATGCCGCGGCGCCGGAACCAGCCCGCCGCGCGCAGGCGTGCGCGCACCGCGAGCAGGACGTAGAAGATCACCCCCACGCCCGCGAGGTTGCGCGCGGCCGATCCTTCCACCAGATTGGGATTGACGATCGCATCCGCCGGCGGCAATTCGGGCGCGGGCAGGTGATGGTCGGTCACCAGCACCCGGATCCCCCGTCGCTGCGCCTCGAGAACCCCGGCGCGGCTGGCCGTGCCGTTGTCGACCGTCACCAGCAGGTCCGGCCGCCAATCGGCGGCGACCGTGACCAGTTCCGGGCTCAAGCCGTACCCGTACTCGAAACGATTCGGAACCAGGTAATGCACCGTCTCGGCGCCCAGGGCGCGGAGCCCCAGGACGCCGACCGCACAGCTCGTGGCGCCGTCGGCGTCGAAGTCGCCGACCAGCAGGATGCGGGCGCCCGACTGCACGGCCCCGGCGAGCAGCTCTGCGCCCGCCTCCATTCCGTACACGGCCTCCGGCGCGAGCAGCCGGTCGAGCGAGAGGCTCAGTTCCTCGGGGCCGCGCAGGCCGCGTGCGGCATAGACACGCCGCAACACCGGGTGCAGGTCGTCCGGCAACGCGTCGCCGCGCCCGGATGCGCGCCGCACGATCCGCGGACCTGCACCCGCCATCAGACCACCCAGATTCTTAAGTACAACATTATCAGTTTTACGTATTCATTGGTTAATTAGGAAGAATTCATCCAATGCGCGCCGCCGTGCCGCCTCCCGGAGCCAGCGCCCCGGTCGCCCCAGGACCCAGGCCCGCCCGTCGCCCGTGTACAACCGGACCTGCAGGCCCCGCTCCGCACGCAGGCGCGTGCACAGCGGCACGAACCAGTCCCGTTCCAGCGCATCGAGTGCCGCGGCCTGCGCCTGCCGGTCGCCGCGTTCCCATGCCGCCCGCAACGCGCCGCATACGATGAGATACCATTCCCCCGGGTCGGTGGCGAGCGCGTCGTGCGCCGCCGCCGCGACCGACGGATGGTGAGGCACCCCGGCGCAGCGGGCAAGGCCCCGCCCCAACGCACCGCCACCGAAGACCCGCCCCCTGCGCTCTGGGAGCGCCGCGGCGGTCCCCGCCCCCCAAAACCACAGGCTGTTGACGGGCGGCAGCCCGTTGCGCACCCGCGTCGCATTGGCGGGGTCCGCATGCAGCAGCATCTGCGCCTCGTTGAGCAACCGGCGCCAGCACCGGGCCCCCGGCCCCTGCGGCAGGCCCGGTGCCGCGGCGGCGGCCTCCGGCTCGCCCGGCGGCACCGTGCGGATCCGAGGGTCGCCGGACAGGCTCAGGTACCAGCGCCCGGGCGCGCAGACCTCCAGCGCCATCCCCGCCGGGCCGAACAACTCGCGGTTCAGACCGTCCGCCATCGCCCCCGCCTCCGCCGCCGTCGGCACCACCCCGGGGCGCAGGACGAGGGCGTCGCGGTCGGCCTCGAGGTGGACCGGATCCGCGCGCAGCCACCAACCCCGGGAGCCCGATTCGGGAGGCGTGTCCTCCCCCATCCGGCAGTAGGCGGCACCGGCCGCGGCGCCCGCCACGGCGTCCGGGAGCCCGAACAGGTGCAGCAGCGTCGCCGTCTCACCCGCGACCGGGACCGCGACCGGCGTCGCGGCCGCCAATAGGGTACCGAGCGCGGGCAGCGTCGGAGTCGAAGCCCGGACCGCGCCCGGACCCGGCGGAGAGAGGTCGTCCCCGAGCGCGGCCGGCCCCCGGGCGAGACCCGGCACGAACAGCACGGTCACCGGGGCGCCGGCCCCGGTCCCGGCGCCGCGCGTGCGCCGCCGGAACATCGCACCTCTACTCCAGCCGGTCGAGGATGGCGCCGCGCACCGCCTCGAGTTCCGCCGGGACGGTCGTCACGCGATCGCCGCACTGGGCGATCGCGATGTCCGGGTCCTTGAGCCCGTGGCCCGTGAGCGTGCACACGACCTTGCTCCCGGCCGGGATGCGCCCGGCGCGGGCGTCGCGCAGCGCGCCGGCCACCGAGGTGGCGGAAGCCGGTTCGCAGAAGATCCCCTCGCGCCCGGCGAGCAGGCGCTGGGCGGCGAGGATCTCCTCGTCGCTGCATTCGTCGAACCAGCCGCCGGACTCCTTCTGCGCCGTCCAGGCCTTGTCCCAGGACTGCGGGTGTCCGATGCGGATGGCGGTGGCGACGGTCTCCGGATGGTCGACCATCGCCCCGCGCAGGAACGGCGCGGCGCCGCTCGCCTGATAGCCGACCATCACCGGCCGGCTGTTGACGATACCGTGCTCGTAGTACTCGCGATAGCCGAGCCAGTGCGCGCTGATGTTGCCGGCGTTGCCCACCGGCAGGCAGTGGTAGTCCGGCGCGCACTCCAGCTCCTCGATGATCTCGAAGGCGGCGGTCTTCTGCCCCTGGAGACGGAACGGGTTGATCGAATTGACGATGGTCACCGGGGCCTCGGCGGCGACCTCCTTGACCAGGCGCATCCCGGCGTCGAAGTTGCCCCGGATCTGCAGCACCACCGCCCCGTGCATCATCGCCTGCGCCAGTTTGCCGAGCGCGATCTTGCCCTCGGGAATGAGGACGAAGGCGCGGATGCCGGCGCGCGCGGCGTAGGCGGCGGCCGAGGCCGAGGTGTTGCCGGTGCTCGCGCAGATCACCGCGCGGCTGCCCTCCTCGACCGCCTTGGTCACCGCCATCGTCATCCCCCGGTCCTTGAAGGAACCGGTCGGATTGAGCCCCTCGTACTTGACGTAGAGGTCGATCGCGCAACCGATGTCTCCGGGGACGTGATTGAGGCGGATCAGCGGCGTGTTGCCCTCGCCGAGGCTGATGACGCGGGTGTCGTCGCGCACCGGGAGACGGTCGCGGTACTTGTCGATCAGCCCGGTGTAGCGGGGACGAAACGGCATCGTATGCACTCCTCCGCGGCGCTGCGCCGGCCCCGCCGGCGCCGCCGGATTGTGACGGTCACGCGGGCGACGGGCCTCAGCGCCCGAGCCCCTCCACCCGGATGCGGGTCACCGGGGCGGTGACCGAGTCGAGGCGCTCGATGTGCTGGATGGCGTCGTTCATCTGCCCTTCGCGCACGCGCTGGGTGAGCAGGATCACCGGGACGTCGTCCTGTCCCTCGACCGGCTCCTTCTGCACCATGGCCTCGATGCTGATCCCGCGCTCGCCCAGGATGCGGGTCACGTCCGCGAGCACACCGGGCCGATCGAGCGCCTGCAGGCGCAGATAATACGCCGTCTCCACCGCCTCCATGGGCAGGATCGGCGTATCGGCCAAGGCGTCGGGCTGGAAGGCGAGGTGCGGCACGCGGTTCTCGGGGTCCGAGGTGAGCGCGCGCACGACATCGACCAGATCGGCCACCACCGCCGATGCGGTCGGCTCGGCGCCGGCCCCGGCGCCGTAGTAGAGCGTCGGGCCGACGGCATCGCCCTTGACCAGGATCGCGTTCATGACCCCGTCGACGTTGGCGATCAGCCGGCGGTACGGGATCAGCGTCGGGTGCACGCGCAGCTCGATTCCCTGCGTCGTGGTGCGCGCGAAGCCCAGGTGCTTGATCCGGTAGCCGAGTTCCTCCGCGTAGACGACATCGGTGCGGGCGATGTGACGGATCCCCTCCACATGCAGGCGCTCGAACTGCAGCGGGATGCCGAAGGCGATGGAGGCGAGGATGGTGAGCTTGTGCGCGGCGTCGATGCCGTCGACGTCGAAGGCCGGATCGGCCTCGGCGTAGCCGAGGCGCTGAGCGTCAGCCAGGACCTCGTCGAACTCACGGCCCTCGTCGCGCATCGCGGTGAGGACGTAGTTGCAGGTGCCGTTGATGATCCCGGCCAGCCACTCGATGCGGTTGCCCGCGAGCCCCTCGCGCACGGCCTTGATGATCGGGATGCCGCCGGCGACCGCCGCCTCGAAGGCGACCATGACACCGCGCTCGCGCGCCGCGGCGAACAGCTCGTTGCCGTGGAGTGCGATGAGCGCCTTGTTGGCGGTCACCACGTGACGGCCGTTGGCGATCGCCCGCAGGATCAGCTCGCGCGCCAGCTCCACGCCGCCGATCAGCTCGACGACGATCTGCACCTCGGGATCGTCGACTACGGAGTACGGATCGACGCTGAGCCGGATCCCCTCCGTGTTGCAATGACGCGGGCGGTTGAGGTCGCGCGCCGCCGCGCAGCTCACGCGGATCCCGCGCCCGGCGCGGCGGGTGATCTCGTGGGCGTTGCGCTGCAGCACATTCACCGTGCCCCCGCCCACCGTCCCCAGTCCCAGGAGACCGACGTTGACCGGCTTCACGCCCCGCCCCCGGCCGCGGCGCGCCGCCCGTCGGCGCGGAACATGTCGCGGATGCAGCGCACCGCCTGGCGGGTCCGGTGTTCGTTTTCGATCAGTCCGAAGCGCACGTGGTCGTCCCCATAGCTGCCGAAGCCGATCCCCGGCGAGACCGCGACCTTGGCCTCGGCAAGGAGTTTCTTGGAGAACTCGAGCGAGCCCAGCGCCCGGTAACGCTCCGGGATCGGCGCCCACACGAACATGGTGGCCTGCGGCGGCTCGACGGCCCAGCCGGCGGCGTTGAGGCCGTCGCAGAGCACGTCGCGCCGGCGCCGGTAGGTCTCGGCGATCTCGCGCACGCACTCCTGCGGTCCCTCGAGGGCGGCGATCGCCGCCACCTGGATGGGGGTGAACATCCCGTAGTCGAGATAGGACTTCATGCGCGCGAGCGCCGCCACCAGTTCCCGGTTGCCGCACATGAAGCCCACGCGCCACCCGGGCATATTGTAGCTCTTCGAGAGCGTGAAGAACTCCACCGCCACCTCCGCCGCCCCCGGCACCTGCAGGACGGACGGTGCGGTATAGCCGTCGAAGACCAGATCGGCGTAGGCGAGGTCGTTGATCACCCAGATCCCGTGCTCGCGCGCCACCGCCACGACCTTGCGGAAGAACTCCAGGTCCACGCACTGGGTGGTCGGGTTGCAGGGGAAGTTCAACACCAGCATCTTCGGCCGCGGCCAGGAATCCTGGATCGCCTTTTCCAGCTCGGCGAAGAAGTCCACGCCCGGAACCAGCGGCACGTGGCGGATGTCCGCCCCGGCGATGACGAAGCCGTAGGGATGGATCGGATAGGCCGGGTTGGGCACCAGCACCGCATCGCCGGGCCCCACGGTGGCCAGGGCCAGGTGCGCCAGCCCCTCCTTCGAGCCGATGGTGACGATCGCCTCGGTCTCGGGGTCGAGGTCGACCCCGTAGCGGGTGCGGTACCAGTTGCAGATGGCGCGGCGCAGGCGCGGGATGCCGCGCGAGAGCGAGTAACGGTGGGTATCCTCGCGCCGGGCCACCTCGACGAGCTTCTCGACGATATGTCGCGGCGTGGGCCGGTCGGGGTTGCCCATGCCGAAATCGACGATGTCCTCGCCGCGCGCGCGCGCCTGCGCCTTCAGCTCGTTGACGATGTTGAAGACGTAGGGTGGAAGACGCTTGATCCTGGGGAAGTCGTCCTGCAAGGCATTGGTCCGGGCCGAGGTTCCGCCCTCCCGCCGGGAGGGTCCCGTCACGCACACCGCGCGTCGCCGGCCCGATCACGCCCCCGCGGCCGCCGCCGGGAGTTCGACCTAACCGACTGTTAATAAAATGGGAATGTAAGAGACGCCGCGGTCCGTGTCAATGCGCCCGCCGGCGACGGCCGACACCGGCGTTATACTATCCGGCGCGGAGGGAAGGGAACGGATGCAGCTCAGTCTCGAGACCGGCGACGGGACTCATCGGGTGCGCGCCTACGACCCGGGGCGGATTACCGTCGGCGACCGTGTGTTCACCCGCAGTCTGATCCTCAGCCCCGACCGTATCATCCCGGACTGGCCGCCGGAGCGCTTCGAGGACCTCGCGGCGCCGGCCGTCGAACCCCTGCTCGCGCTGGACCCGGAGATCGTGCTGCTCGGCACCGGTGCGCGCCAGCGCTTCCCGCACCCGCAGGTGCTGGCCGCCGTCCACGCCCGCGGGATCGGGATCGAGATCATGGATACCCCGGCGGCCTGCCGCACCTTCAATATCCTCAGCGCCGAAGGGCGGCGCGTGGTGGCCGCGCTGCTGATGATCTGAGGGCCGCGGACTCAGCGCAGCACCGCCGAGGAGATCCCCGCGTTCTCGAGCAGTCGGCGCAGCCGTTGCAGGGCCTCGAGTTCGATCTGGCGCACGCGCTCGCGCGTCAGGCCGATCTCCCGGCCGACCTCCTCGAGCGTCGCCTTCTCGTAACCGAGCAGGCCGAAGCGGCGCGTGACGACCTCGCGCTGACGTGCGTCCAGGGTGCGCATCCACTGATCCAGGTTGACGAGGACATCTTCGTCCTCGATCAGCTCGCAGGGGTCCGGGTTGTTCTCGTCGGGCAGGGTGTCGAGCAACGAGCGCTCCATGTCGTCGCCGACCGGGGAGTCGACGGAGGCCGTGCGCTCGTTGAGTCCCAGGGCACGCTGCACCTCCTGCGCCGGGCGATCCAGCAACTCGGCGATCTCCTGCGGGGTCGGTTCGCGGTCGAGACGCTGGGCCAGATGGCGCGCGGCGCGCAGGTAGAGGTTGATCTCCTTGACCACGTGGATGGGCAGACGGATGGTGCGGGTCTGGTTCATCAGCGCCCGCTCGATCCCCTGGCGGATCCACCACGTCGCATAGGTGGAGAAACGGAAGCCGCGCTCCGGGTCGAACTTCTCGACGGCGTGTATCAGGCCGAGGTTGCCCTCCTCGATCAGGTCGAGCAGCGGCAGGCCGCGGTTCATGTAGCGCTTGGCGATCTTGACCACGAGCCGCAGATTGCTCTCGATCATGCGCCGGCGTGCGGCCTCGTCCCCGCGCTGCGCAAGACGCGCGTAGCGCACTTCCTCCTCGGCGCTGAGCAGCGGCGAGAAGCCGATCTTGCTGAGGTAGAGTTGCGTGGCATCGACGGTGGGACCTTCGGGCGCCGCGGGAACGACGGGCTCCTCGACGCCTTCCTCCACGGTGTCGGGCCGGTCGGCTTCCGCGGCCGTGCGCTGCCCGGCCCGCCGCCGGTTGCGGCCGGGCCCGGGCGCGCCGCCCGTGCGGCACCCGTCGAACGGATCGTAGCGACGCATCGCTTCGCCTCCTCCGCCCCCGCTCCCGTTACCGCACACCCGCGGCACCGGGAACGACCTCACCGCCGCGGCAGCAGCCGCAGCGGATCGACCGGCCGGCCGTCGCGGCGGATCTCGAAGTGCAGGAGCGGCCCCTGCCCGCCTACGGCGCCCATCTCCGCGATCGGCTGCCCCGCCCTCACCCGCTGCCCCTCACCGACCAGCAGGCGCCGGTTGTAGCCGTACGCACTGAGATAATTGTCGTTGTGCTTGATGATGATAAGCTTGCCGTAGCCGGGGAGTCCACTCCCGGCGTAGACGACCCGCCCGGCGGCGGCCGCATCGACCGGCTGGCCGAGGCGTCCGCGCACGTCGATCCCCCCCGCACCGCCGGCACCAAACGCCCCCACCACGCGCCCGGCCGTGGGCCACCGCCAGCGCGGGGCCCGCCGCGCGTTCGCCGCGGGGGGCGGCGGGGCGCCCGCCCGCCGAGCGGGACGGGAACGCCGCCGCGCCGGTGCGGTCAGGCGCAGCCGCTCGCCCGGAAAGATCCGGTAGGGCCTGCGGATCCCGTTCCAGGCGGCGACGGCGCGATAGTCCAGATCGTAGCGCCAGGCGATGGAATACAGGGTATCCCCGCGGCGCACCACGTAGACGCCGGGGCGCTCGAGATACCCGAGGGAGTGATAACCGGCCGGGGCCGCGCAGCCGGATACCAGCACGAGCAACGTCGCCGCGAGCCACCGCGGCCACGCCCTCCCCACCGTGCGCGCGCGCGACATCAGGCGCGCAACAGCAGATAGGCCAGCACCCCCACCCCGAGGAGCAGCCAGCCCACGCCCTCGACGGAATCGCGGATCACACGCTGCATACGCGCACCGCCCCGCGCCATCAGCCCCGCGACCAGGAAAAATCGCGCCCCGCGGCTCACCAGCGAGGCGACGACGAAGGGGGCGAGCGGCATGCCCACCGCGCCGGCCGCGATCGTGAACAGCTTGTACGGGACCGGCGAGAACCCGGCCAGCAGCACCGCCCAGAAACCCCAGTGCGCGAACCACCCCTGCACGCGCAGATACGCCGGCCAATACCCCAGGCGGTGGATCCACGGCGCCGCCGCGTCGATCGCGAAGTGGCCGATCAGATACCCCAGCAACGCGCCGAGGACCGAGGCGACCGTCGTCAACAGCGCCAGGCGCCACCAGCGCGCGGGCCGCGCCATTGCCATGGGCGCCAACATGACATCGGGAGGAACCAGAAAGAACGAGGCCTCCGCAAAGCTCACCGCCGCCAGGTAACGGGGCGCGTGCCGATGCGCGGCCCAGGCCATCACCCGGTCGTAGAGGCTGCGAAACGGCGTCACGGCTCGGCACCCCCGCGCAGCGGCACGAAGCTCACCGCCCCGAGGGTGCGCTGCTCGAAGCCCTCCGCCGTGCGCACCACCTCCAGGAGCCACTGGCCGCCGGGGGGACCGGTGGGAATCACCAGCCGCCCGCCCGGGGCGAGCTGCTCCAGCAGGGCGGGCGGGATCTCGTCCGGGGCCGCCGCCACCAGGATGGCGTCGAACGGCGCCTGCTCGGGCCACCCCTGCGCCCCGTCGCCGTGGCGGTAGCGCACGTTGCGCACGCCCAGGGCCCGCAGCCGGCGCCGCGCCTGCTCGAGGAGCGCACCGATGCGCTCCACCGTGTAGACCTTGGGGACCAGCGACGCCAGCACCGCGGTCTGGTAGCCGCAGCCGGTGCCGATCTCGAGCACCTTCTCCGGCGCCGGCGCGGCCATGATCGCCTCGGTCATGCGCGCCACGATGTAGGGCTGGGAGATGGTCTGACCGTAGCCGATCGGAAGCGCGGTGTCCTCGTAGGCGCGGCTGGCGAGGGCCTCGTCGACGAACAGGTGGCGCGGCGTGCGCGCGATCGCATCGAGGACCCGCGCGTCCGCGATGCCCTCGGCCCGCAGCCGGCGCACGAGCCGGTCGCGGGTCCGCTGCGACGTCATGCCGATGCCGCGCGAACCGTCCACCCGGTCACCGCGTCCCGAGCCAGCCGGCGACCTTCTCCAATGCCGCGTAGCGCGTCATGTCGACCTGCAACGGCGTGATCGACACATGCCCGCCGGCGACCGCGTGGAAATCGGTCCCCGGACCCGCGTCCTGGCCTTCGCCCGGCGGCCCCACCCAGTAGATCGGACGCCCGCGCGGATCGCTGGCGCGTACCACCGGGGCCGATTTGTGACGATGACCGAGGCGCGTGGCCTGGAAACCGGCGAGTTCCTCCCACGGGCGGTCCGGCACGTTCACATTGAGAATCGTATCGGCGGGCAGCGGATCGGCCCGCAGGCGTTCGACCAGATACAGCGCCACCCGCGCCGCGGTGTCGTAGTGCAGCGCGGCGGCGCCGACGAGGGAGATGGCGATCGCGGGCAGGCCGAGGAAACGGCCCTCGGTCGCCGCCGCCACGGTGCCCGAGTAGAGCACGTCGTCGCCGAGGTTGGCGCCGGCGTTGATGCCCGAGACCACCATGTCCGGCTCCTGATCGAGCAGCCCCGTGATCGCCAGGTGCACGCAGTCGGTCGGGGTCCCCTCGACGGAGATGAATCCGTCTTCGCGCACGCTCGCGCGCAGCGGACTGTCGAGGGTCAGGGAGTTGCTGGCACCGCTGCGATCGCGGTCCGGCGCCACCACGGTGATCTCGGCGATGCCGGCGAGTGCGCGGGCGAGACACGCGATGCCGGGCGCCTGCACGCCGTCGTCGTTGCTGATCAGGATACGCATGGGACGGATATTCCGACCGCCGACCGGGGATCGATGCCGCCGGTCCCGGAGCTCGTTTCTCACGCCGCGCGGGGGCACGCGCGCGTACGCGGTCGCGCACCGTGCGCAATCGCACGGCCCGGAACGTTCCCGGAACTCCCCCGGGGCTTCCGGACCCGCCCCGGCGCCCCGCCGGCGCTCGACGCACCACTATACTGGAATCCGCGCGCCCGGCCCACTCGCCCGGCCCCGCACCGATGCGGCGCGCGGCCGGTATACTGGGAAACATACCGACCCGGGAGTGCACGATGAGCCGCAAGCCCCCGTTCCGACCCGCGCTCAGCGAAAGCGACCGCGACCTCTTCCGCCAGGCGGTGGCGGACGCGCGCCCGCTCGTCGCCGGCCGGGTCGAACCGGCGCCGCGACGCCCGGCGCCCTATCCCCGCCAGACGCGGCGTGACGAACGCGAGGTGCTGGAGGAACTGGTCGCCGGACCCGACGATGCCGCCGAGCTGGAGACCGGCGAGGAGCTGTGGTACGCGCGCCCGGGACTGCAGCATCGCCTGCTGCGCAAGCTGCGCCGCGGCCGTTTCGCGACCGGGGCCGAAATCGATCTCCACGGCATGACCGCCGCCGTCGCACGGGCGGAGCTGGCCCGTTTCCTCGCCGCCTGCCACGAGCGCGACGTGCGCTGCGCACGGATCGTCCACGGAAAGGGCCGCGGCTCGCGCAGCGGCGGCCCGGTCCTGAAGCGCAAGGTCAACGCCTGGCTGCGGCAGCGCCGGGACGTGCTGGCGTTCTGTTCCGCCCGCCCGGTGGACGGGGGTACCGGGGCGCTCTACGTCCTGTTGCGCCGCGTCTGAGGCCGCGCTCAGGCGGGCGCCAGCAGCGGCCGCTGCCCGCTGCGCACGGCGCGCACGATGAAGTCGGCGCGCCCCGGAAGGCGCGCCTCGAGCGCCGCCGCGGCCTGGGAGGGCTCCAGCGCGGCCGCCGAGAGCATCACCTCCAGTTCCTCGAGGTTCACCTTCGGGCGCTTGAGGGATTCGGGTTTCGGGTTGTCGCGGTTCACGTACCAGAACATGCGCGGGTGCCACATCTGCAGCTTGACCCGGGGGTGTTGCATGAGTTCCACGCAGCGGCGGTTCAACGCTTCCTGATCCATATCGGCGGATTCCTGAGTGTTCAGCGGTTACCGACACCCATGAGAATGCCGGACCGCGCCGGGGTCAACCCGGGAGATCGAACGGGATTAGCCCCGCCCTCGCCTCACCCGTGGCCGGCTCCGGCCGGGGACTGGAGGGCATGCACGTCCGCCAGCAGCTCGTCGGCGTGGGCGGCGGGCTTGACCTTGCGGTAGACGCGCGCGATGCGCCCCTGCGGGTCGATCAGAAAGGTCACGCGCTTGGCGTACTTCAGCGGCCCGATCCCGCCGCGCACCCCGTAGGCGAGCGCCACCCATCCGCCGCGATCCGACAGGATCGGAAACGGGAGCGCGTGCTTGCGCGCGAACCGCTCGTGCGACTTGACCCGGTCCAGGCTCACGCCGATCACCTGCACCCCCGCCTCCCGGAAGGCGACGAAACGGTCCCGCAACGCGCACGCCTCCCGCGTACATCCGGTGGTGTCGTCCTTTGGGTAAAAGTAGAGGACCACCCACTGCCCGCGCAATTCCGCAAGCGATCGTACGCGTCCGTTCTGGTCCGGGAGTTCGAACTCCGGCGCCGGCGCGCCGACCGGCGGGCCCGAAGGATCGCTCGCGCGCGGCGCAGGCGCGGGACCGCCCCGGCGCACCGTCTCACGCCCCCCGCGGCGACGGCGCGCCGCCCCGTTCGCCCGGTTCGCCCGGTCCGCCCGGTTCACCGGTCTCCTCGAGCAGGACCACCGCGTGCACGGCGATGCCCTCGCGGCGCCCCGTGAAACCCATCCCTTCGGTCGTCGTGGCCTTGAGGTTGAGACGCCCCGCGCTCACGCCGAGGTCCGCGGCCAGATTCGCCGCCATTGCCTCGCGGTGCGGCGCGAGTTTGGGCTCCTGCGCGACCACCGTGAGATCGGCGTTGTGTACCCGCAGTCCCCGCGCGTCCAGGAGTGACACGATGTGGCGCAGCAGCCCGCGGCTGTCCGCGCCCCGATACCGCGGGTCGCTGTCCGGGAAGTGACGCCCGAGATCGCCGAGCCCGGCGGCGCCGAGCAGCGCATCGCACAGGGCGTGCACCACGACGTCCCCGTCGGAATGCGCCGCGAGTCCGCGCGGGAACGGAATGCGCACGCCGCCGAGCACGAGGTCGCGACCGGCCTCGAAGGCATGGGCGTCATATCCATGACCGATACGCATAACAGCGGGGTTCCTCAAATGCGGTTCCGGGGGGCGATGCCGTGCACCCTGCGGCAGGGCGCGCACACCATACCACAGGCGCGACTGTAGCGCGCAACCGTACCGCGGTCGGCCCCGCGAGGGGGCGCACGCCGCGTCAGCAGGTCGCTTCCAGGTCCTGCAGCCACCGTTGCAGGCAGCGCCGCCCGCAGCGCTCCAGCGCCGGCGCCCAGCGCCGCGTGTCGCGGCGCAGGCGTTCGACGGTGATGCCCTCGGTGGCGGCGATCTCGCAGGCGTGGCCGATGAACCAGCGTTCCAGGCCGTGTTCGGTCACCTCCGGATGAAACTGCAGCGCCAGCGCGTGACGCCCGTAACGAAACGCCTGATTGGGACAGACCTCCGTCGACGCGAGGCGCTCGGCCCCCGCGGGCAGATCGAAGGTGTCGCCGTGCCAGTGCAGCACGGGCGTACGGTCGGGGCCCAACTCGGCCAGACACCCCGCCTGCCCGGCCGCGGTCAGGCTCAGGGTCGACCAGCCGATCTCCTTTCGTGTCGCCGCATAGACGCGTGCGCCGAGCGCGCGCGCCATCAGCTGCGCGCCCAGACAGATGCCCAGCGTCGGACGCGACTGCGCCAGCCGTTGCGCGAGCACTGCGCGCTCCTGCGCGAGAAAGGGATAATCCTCCTCGTCACCGGCTCCGATCGGTCCGCCGAGCACCACCAACAGATCCGGCGGCTCCGCCGCGAGCGCGGACACGTCGTCCACGCCCGCCTCCAGGTAACGGAGCGCGTAACCCGCCTCCTCGAGGACCGGAGCGAAGCTTCCCAGGTCCTCGAACGCGACGTGACGCACCGCAACCACCGTCTTCATCCGCTCCCGCTCCCTCCCACGCCCCAGGGCCTCACGCGAGTCTGCCGCCGCATCCGCGCCCCGGCCATGATCGCGGTCAAACCGGCGGCGCGATGCGGCCGGCCTCGCCGGCGACGCGCCCGGCCCTCTCCAGGGACGCCGCCAGCGCGCGGATGCCGTCGAATCCGGCCGCTTCCGCAGCGGCGCCGCAGGTCAGGGCCCGCCGCCAGCGCCGCGCGCCGGGCAGGCCGCGAAACAGGCCCATCAGGGGGCGCCGCAGCACGCTGAGCGGGACCCCGAGCCGCCGCTGATCGCGGGCATACTCCACATAGCCGGCCAGCACGGCGTCGCGTTGCGCCGGTGGCCGGGGATCGCCGAACAGACGCCGATCGACCGCCGCCAGCAGCCACGGGTCTTCATAGGCCGCGCGTCCGATCATCACCCCGTCGACGCGCTCGAGCGCCGCGGCCGCCTCGTCCAGTGTCCGCAGACCCCCGTTCAGGACGATCTCGAGCTCCGGAAAATCCGTCTTCAGGCGATAGACGACGTCGTGTCGCAGCGGGGGAACCTCACGATTCTCCTTCGGGCTGAGCCCGCGCAGCCACGCCTTGCGGGCGTGGACGATGAAGGTCTCGCACCCCGCCCGCGCCACGGTGGCGACGAACTCCGCCAGCATGTCGTAGGAATCCCGATCGTCGATGCCGATGCGGGTCTTCACCGTCACGGGGAGATCGACCGCCGCGCGCATCGCGCCCACGCACGCCGCCACCCGGTGCGGCTCCGCCATCAGGCAGGCGCCGAAGCGGCCAGCCCGCACGCGATCGCTCGGGCAGCCGACATTGAGGTTGATCTCGTCGAAACCGGCCGCGGCGGCGCGGCGCGCGCAACGGGCCAAATCCTCCGGCTCGCTGCCGCCGAGCTGGAGCGCGAGCGGGTGCTCCGCGGGATCGTAGGCCAGTTCGCGACCGCGGCCGTGCAGCAGTGCCCCGGTCGTCACCATCTCCGTGTACAGCAGCGTGTGCCGGGAGATCAGGCGCGCCAGATAGCGGAAGTGGCGGTCGGTGCATTCCATCATCGGCGCGACGGCGATGCGCCGCGACCGGCCGGGCGGGACAGCGGGCATGGTGGACCTCGTGAACGCCGGCGGCTATTGTCCCGTCCCGCCGGGTCGGATTCAATCGCCCGCGCCGGGCGGCCGCGTCAGCCAGCGCCACGCACGCCGCAGGAGCCAGCCCCACGGCAGCCACCGCAGGAGCGGGGCGCGTGCCGCATCCCGCGCGTTTTCCGCGTCGCCGGAATCGGTTCCGGACCCACGGGGAGAGCCTCGCCCGCACGCGCGCGCCGCCGCGAAGCCGCCCCCGAAGGCGGCCAGCAACGCCGGCGGTGAAGCCAGCCGCCCGCGCACGGCCCTCAGCCCCGCGCGCAACCGCGCCCGATCGGCTTCCAGTCGCGCTTCGAGTTCAGCGATCCGTCGCCGGGCCATCGTCGCGCCTCCTTCGCCCGCCGGCCAACTGCCGGCGCGTAGCGGTGAACAGCAATCGCCGGCTCCACCACAGGACCCCGAACCCCAGGGCCGCCGCCCCCGCGAGGTTTGCGCCGGCAACGATGAGCAACGCCCCCGGGGTCGGCACCCCAAGCCCGGTGAGCGCCACGACCGCGGCGGCGGCGAGCAACAGCCACACCGTCACCAGCAGCAGTGCGGCCGCCAGGGCCAGCGCGATCATCACCGCCAGTCCGACACCCGCACGCCGCGCCTCGGCCGCCGCCAGCGCGAAGCCGTCACGAACGACGTCGAGGAACGCGGCGACCACCCCGCCGGCCTCGGCCGCGCCCTCGGCGCCTCCGGGCGGCGTGCCGGCGTCCTCCCGCGCCGCCGGCGCCGTCACGAGATCAGCGCCGCAGCAGCGACGAGAGGACGAAGCCCGCCGCGGCCGCGATCCCGAGGCTCGCCAGCGGATGCTCGTGCACGTAGCGCGAGATCGAATCGACGGTCTCGCGTCCGTAGTCTTCCACCCGCCCGGTACCCTGCCGCACCCGCTCTTCGGCGTGCGCGGCACGTTCGGCCAGCCGGTCGACCGTCTGATGGGCGACCCCGGCGACGCGCTCGGTGGTCGGATGCTCCCGCTCGAAGCCCTTCTCTTCCTGTGCCTCCATTTCGATGCCCTCCATACCTGATCTGAACAACGAACACGACCGGACTCATGGTCCCCGACCGGTCGATACCCGCTCCGCTTCCCGGCCGAGCCCGTCGCGGCGCCCGAAACCGGTGCAACCCAGTATACGCCTGCACGCCCCGCCCGCCGGGTACGGCGCAACGCACACGCCCCGCGCTACTCGCCCGCGCCGCCTCGTGTTTAAATGGGGTCGAAACGGGAGCATTCAAGGATGTCCACGCACACGACCACCGTATGGCCGGGCCAGCCCTACCCCCTCGGCGCGACCTGGGACGGCGAAGGCGTCAACTTCGCCTTGTTCTCCGAGCATGCCGAGAAGGTCGAACTGTGCCTGTTCGACCGCCGCGGCCGGCGCGAGGTCGAGCGCATCCCCATGCGCTGGCGCACCAACCAGGTGTGGCACTGCTACCTGCCGCAGGCGCGCCCCGGTCTGCTCTACGGCTACCGTGTATACGGACGCTACGCGCCCTCCGAGGGCCACCATTTCAATCCCAACAAGCTGCTGCTCGACCCCTACGCCAAGGACATCGTCGGCTCTGTGCTGTGGAGCGACGCCCTGTTCGGCTACCGCATCGGCGCCGGCGGCACCAATCCGGTGATGGACCGCCGCAACAGCGCCGCAGGAATGCCCAAGTGCCGCGTGATCGACCCGGCGTTCACCTGGGGCGACGACCGCCCGCCGCGCACCCCCTGGCACGACACCGTCATCTATGAACTGCACGTGCGCGGCTTCACCAAGCGACACCCCGACGTCGCCCCCTGGCTGCGCGGCACCTATGCCGGCCTCGCGAGCGCGCCGGCGGTCGACCACCTGCGTTACCTCGGCGTCACCGCCGTCGAACTGATGCCGGTCCACGCCTTCGTCGACGACCGCCACCTCGTCGAGAAGGGCCTGCACAACTACTGGGGCTACAACTCGATCGGCTTCTTCGCCCCGGACGCGCGCTACTCCTCGACCGGAAACATCGGGGAGTTCAAGACAATGGTCAAGACGCTGCACTCGGCGGGGATCGAAGTCATCCTCGACGTCGTCTACAACCACACCGCCGAGGGCAACCACCTGGGACCCACGCTCTCGTTCCGCGGCATCGACAACGCCTCCTATTACCGCCTCGTGGCCGATGATCGGCGCTACTACATGGACTACACCGGCTGCGGGAACACCTTGAACATGATGCATCCGCGCGTGCTGCAGCTCATCATGGACAGCCTGCGCTACTGGGTCCTGGAGATGCACGTGGACGGCTTCCGCTTCGACCTCGCCTCGGCGCTCGCGCGCGAGCTGCACGCCGTCGACCGGCTCGGTGCGTTCTTCGACATCATTCATCAGGACCCCGTGCTCTCTCAGGTCAAGCTCATCGCCGAACCCTGGGACCTCGGCGAAGGCGGCTACCAGGTCGGGAACTTCCCGGTCGGGTGGACCGAGTGGAACGGGCGCTACCGCGACGCGGTGCGCGCCTACTGGAAAGGGGACGGCGGCATGCTGGGCGAGTTCGCCTCACGGCTCACCGGCTCGAGCGACCTCTACGAACACAGCGGGCGCCGCCCCTACGCCAGCATCAACTTCGTCACCTGCCACGACGGCTTCACCCTGGAAGATCTGGTCAGCTACGAGCGCAAGCACAACGAGGCCAATCTGGAGGACAACCGCGACGGCGAGAACGACAACCGAAGCTGGAACTGCGGAGCCGAAGGACCGACCCAGAACCGCCACATCCGCGCGCTGCGCGATCGCCAGAAGCGCAACCTGCTCGCCACGCTGCTGCTCTCCCAGGGCGTCCCGATGCTGCTGGCCGGCGACGAGATCGGCCGCACCCAGCAGGGGAACAACAACGCCTACTGCCAGGACAGCGAGCTGAGCTGGATCGACTGGGAACGGGCCGGGGAGCAGCGCGAACTGCTCGCCTTCGTGCGCGACCTGATCGCCCTGCGCCGGCGCCATCCGGTATTCCGGCGCCGCTGCTTCTTCGAAGGCCGCAGCGTCAACGCCTCGGGGCTCAAGGACCTGACCTGGCTCACCTCGGAAGGCACCGAGATGACGCCCGCGGACTGGCAGCGCCCGAACCTGCGCCATCTCGGCCTGCTCTTTGCGGGGGACGGCTTCTCCGAGGAGGACCCGCGCGGGCGTCCGGTCCGGGACAGCAATCTGCTGCTGCTCCTCAACGCCGGCGCCGCGGAGGTCGCGTTCACGATGCCGCGCACCCCGCCGCACGCGCGCTGGCAGGTGCTCGCGGACACCTCCTTCGCGACCGGACACCGCAGCGACGGACGCTACTACCTCTCCGGCGAGCACTATCCGCTCCCCGGACGGACGGTGGCGCTGCTGGAGCAGTACCGCGGGCGTTCCCCCGCGGATACCCGCCCGTGAGGGCGGAAACCCGTCATCCGCCCGCGACCTGCCCCGGTCGGCGGACCCTCCGGGGCCCCCATCCGCCGCCGACGGTCGGCGGCTAACGGTCCGCCGGCGGATTGGGGCGTGTTTCCTCGCGCGTATCCAGGCGCGCGCGGATCCGCGCACGCGCCTCCTCGTCGAGACGGCCGGTACGGCCCGAGCCCCGAACGCGCGCGAGCGCCTGCTCGAGCCAGCGCAGCTGACGCGCGTAGCGGCGGCAATAGACGCAGATCAGCAGGTGCATGCGTACCGCCCAGCGCTCGCGCCGGGTAAGCCGCGACTCGCGCGCACGCGAGAGCAGGTAGGCCACGTCGTGGCAGTCCGGTCCGATCACGGCCGCTCCCCGCCGCCGAACCAGCTCCGCTCGAGGCACGAGCGCACGCGCAGGCGCGCCCGATGCAACAGCACGTAGAGGTTGTTTTCCGAGATCTCCAGCACCTCGCAGATCTGACGGCTCTCCAGCCCCGACAGCTCGCGTAGCACGAAACCTTCGCGCAGACGCACGGGCAGCCGCTCCAGGCACCGGTGCAGTTCCTGCCAGAACTCCTCGGCCTCGGCCTGACCCAGGGGGTCGCCGCCCCAGACCCCGGGCCGGGTGCGCCAGCTCCCGTCCTCGCCGAACTCCAGCGATTCCTCGTCGACCGCCGTATCCTCGTCCGGCGCCGGCAGCACGCCGCCCGTGCGCGCCGTGCGCCGGAAGTGGTCGTCGATCTTATGCTTCATGATGCCGAAGAGCCAGGTACGCTCGCCGGAGGCGGCGCGGAACCCGTCGCGCCCGCGCCACGCGGCGAGCAGCGTCTCCTGCACCAGGTCTTCGGCCACATCGCGCTGCCCGGTCCGGACCAGGGCATAGCGATACAAGGCGTCGCCGTGCGCCTCCAGCCACTCCTCCGGCTTCAGATCCATCCGCCCTCCGCTCCCGTCGTCGCGCCGACCGTATCGCCGATCCGCCAGCGCGCTTCGCCCGTCGGCTCTTCTTGCGGGTCGGCCCTTCTTGTAAGGATTCCCAAGCCCCCCCGACTAATCCGCCAAGCCGCGCGGGCGGACTCCGTGTCGGCGAGTTTGAAACCCAACTTACTTCAAGGGCGGTTTCTTCCGCAAGTGTCTCCAACCGCCCCTTTTCCCCGGAGGTACGTCATGAAGGACAGTCGTCTGGTCTCCCGCACCGCACTCGCGGCCCTGCTGGCGTCCGGGACCGTTGCGTTCGCGCAGCAGGCCGCGGCGAAACCGCCGCCGATGGTCCCGTGCTACGGCATCAACAAGGCCCACATGAACGACTGCGCCACCGGCAGCAACGCCTGCGCCGGCCAGGCCACCAAGGACCGCGACCCCGACGCCTTCGTCCTGGTTCCCAGAGGGGCCTGCAAACGCATCGAGGGCGGCAGTCTCACCCCCGGCGGTGCACACGGGTGACCCGCGCAGGCGCCGGCCGGCCGATCACCGCTCCTCGTCATCGTAATCGCAACTGCACAGGAGAGCACGAGATGCGAACCACCCACACCGTTGTACGCAGCGCCATCGGCGCCCTGGTGGCCCTGTCCGCCGTCGGCCTCGCCACCACCGCGACGGCCGCCCCGGCGATGCAGAAATGTTACGGCATCAACAAGGCGCACCAGAACGACTGCGCCAGCGCCGACCATGCCTGCAAGGGGCAGGCGAGCAAGAGCCGGGACCCCGACTCCTTCGTCCTGCTCCCCAAAGGGGTGTGCGCCAAGATTGCGGGCGGCAGCACGACCCCCGGCAAGTAGCGGGGGCCCATGAGCGGGGCGCCGACGCGCGAGGCAGGCCGCGGGCCGATCCCGGCACGGGCCGGGGTCGGCCTGCGCGCGCCTCATTATAAGGAGATCCTCGACCGACACCCGCCGGTGGCTTGGTTCGAGGTCCACAGCGAAAACGTCTTCTGCGCCGGCGGCTTCCCGTTGCACGACGTCGAGCGCATCCGCGCCGACTATCCGCTGAGCTTCCACGGCGTCGGCCTCTCGCTCGGCTCCGCCGACCCGCTCGACGCCCGCCACCTCGCACGACTGCGCGAACGCGTGCGCCGGCTCGAACCCGGCTTGGTCTCCGAGCATCTGTCCTGGAGTTCCGTCGACGGGCGCTACCTGCACGACCTGCTCCCATTGCCGTGCACGCGTGCCGCCGTGATCCACGTCGCCGACCGCATCCGTCGCGTCCGGGACTACCTCGGGCGCGAGATACTGATCGAAAACGTCTCGAGCTATCTCGAGTACACCCAGTCGGAATTCCCCGAGTGGGAATTCCTCGTCGAGGTCCTCGAGCGCGCCGACTGCGGCGCCCTGCTCGACGTCAACAACCTCTACGTAAATGCGGTCAACCATGGTTTCGACCCCCTCGCCTACCTGGAGGCGATCCCGCTGGCGCGCGTGCGCGAGATCCATCTGGCCGGTCACAGCCGCGAGCGCATCGCCGGCCGCGAACTGCTCATCGACACCCACAGCCGCCCGGTGGCCGAGCCCGTCTGGGACCTGTACCACCGCGCGATCGAACGCTTCGGGCCCGTCCCCGTCCTGATCGAGTGGGACGCCGACATCCCGCCCATCGAGACCCTGCTCGGCGAGGCCCGCCGTGCCGACCGCCTCCTGGAGCCGAGCCGTGCCGTCTCTGCGTGAACTGCAGCGCGCGTTCGCGCGCGCCGTCTTCGAAGGGGACGAGGCCGCGGTCGCCGGCCTCATCCGCGCACGCGGCATCCCCGCCCCCGACCGCCTTTCGGTCTACCGGAACAACGTCCTCGGCAATCTCCGCGACGCCCTGGCCGATGTCTTCGAGACCGTGCACGCCCTCGTCGGCCCCGAGTTCTTCGACCACGCCGCGGAGTGCTACGCGCGTCGGACCCCGTCGGTCTCCGGCGACCTCAACGACTACGGCGCCGGATTTCCCGAATTCCTCCGGGACTTCGCGCCCGCCGCGTCGCTCGTCTATCTGCCCGACGCCGCGCGCCTCGATTGGGCCTGCCACGAATCATTGCTCGCCCCCGATCCGGAACCCGGCGATTTCACCGCACTGGCCGCCGTCGACCCGGCGGACTACCCGCGCATCCGCTTCGAGGTACACCCCGCGCTGCGGCTGCTGCGCTCGCCCTACCCCCTGTTCCGGATCCGCCGGATCTGCACCGACCCGGCGGCGGCGGACGAGCGCGTCGATCTCGCCGCGGGCGCCGACTGCCTCGTCGTCGCGCGCCCGGGCGCACACGTCGAGATCGCCACGGTCACCCCGGGCCAGTTCGAACTGCTGGCCGCCCTGCAGCGCGGAGAACCCTTCGGCGCCGCCTGCGACCGGGCGCTCGCGGTCGATCCCGACGCCGACGTCAGCGCCTGGCTGCACGCCCAGGTGGCCGCGGCGAACCTGACCGGATGGGAGCTGACATGAACGACCGCGCACCTCCGTCCGGGCAACCGCGGCCGCGCCGCCGCCTGCCGATGCCGGGCCTCGTGTGCCGGGATGCCGCACGCCTGCTGTCCGAGGAGTGCGAGCACCGGCTGCCGCGCTGGCAATGGCTGCTGCTGCGCATTCACCTCTTGATCTGCGGGGCCTGTCGCCGCTATGCGCACCAGTTGCGCTGGATCCGCGAAGCCGCCCGCCGCAAGGCCCTCGACGAGGCGGCGCGGAAACACCTGCACCGCTCCCTCGACACCCGCGAGCCGTAGCTTCGCGAACTTCCGCCCGGGACCGCCTGCGCCCTTATAACTGCCAGCGGTGGTAACGCGCGAGCCAGCCCAGCACCCGTTCCGGGGCGTGGGCGCGTTTCCACGCTCCCGCCGCGTACTTGTTGGCTTCGGCGAGTGTGGGGTAGATGTGGATGGTCGAGAGGATCTTGTTCAGGCCGAGCCCGTGGCGCATCGCGGCGATGAACTCGACGATGACGTCGCCGGCGTGCTCCCCGGCGATGGTCACCCCGAGGATGCGATCGCGCCCCGGGACGGTGAGCACCTTGACCAGGCCGTGGGCCTCGCCGTCGGCGATCGCCCGGTCGAGTTCCTCCAGGGGGAAGGTCGTCACCTCGTAGACGACCCCCTGCGCTTTGGCGTCCTGCTCGTTGAGACCGACCCGCGCCACCTCCGGCTCGGTGAACGTGGCCCAGGGGATGACCGAATAGTCCGCCTTGAAGCGGCGGAACCGGCCGAACAAGGCGTTGACCGCCGCGTACCAGGCCTGATGGGCAGCGGTGTGGGTGAACTGATAGGGCCCGGCGACGTCACCACAGGCGTAGATGTTCGGGAAGGAGGTGCGCAGGTACTCGTCGACCGCCACCGTCCCCCGGTCGGTCAAAGGGATACCGAGTTCTTCGAGCCCCAGTCCTTCCGTGTTGGCCTGCCGCCCGGTCGCGACCAGGATCTCGTCGCAGGGGATGCGGACCTCCCCGCCGCCATGGGCGCACACGATCACCTTGCGCCCGTCCTCGATCCGCACCTCGCGCGGATCGTGTTCGAGACGCAGGTCGATACCCTCGTCGCGGAAGCGGTCCATGACCAGCCGCGCGATCTCCGGGTCCTCGCGCGGGAGCAGTCGGTCGCGCCGGTGGATCTGGACGACGCGGCTGCCCAGGCGCGCGAAGCACTGCGCCAGCTCGCTTCCGATCGGTCCCCCGCCCAGCACGGCCAGCGTACCGGGCCGGCTGCGCAGGTCCCAGATCGTGTCCGAGGTCCGGAAACCGGCCTCGCGCAGGCCCGGGATCGCAGGGACGTGCGGGCGGCCGCCGGTGGCGATCACGATGTTACGCGTGTTTAGGGTGCGCCCGCCGACCTCGACGGTGAAGGGGGAGGTGATGCGCGCCTGTCCCTGTACGCACTCGACCCCGAGGGCTGTGTAGCGCTCGACCGAGTCGTGCGGGGCGACCTGACGGATGACCCGCTGGACCCGTTCCATCACCTCCGCGAAGTCGAACTCCGCGGCGGCCGAGCGCAGACCATACTCCCGCGCCCGGCGCATCCGGTCGAGCAGGCGCGTCGTGCTGATCAGCGCCTTGGACGGCACGCAACCGGTATTGAGGCAGTCGCCGCCCATGCGGTCGCGCTCGATGAGCGTCACCCGCGCCCGCACCGCAGCGCCGATATAGGCCGCGACCAGTCCGGCGGACCCGGCGCCGATCACGACCAGGTTGCGATCGAAGCGCCGCGGCCGGCGATGACCGCGGTAGACCTTGCGCCGGCGCAGGGCGTCGACGAGCTTCTTCGCCAGCAGGGGGAAGAGGCCGAGCAGCGTGAACGAGGCGATCAGCCCAGGCGACAGAAGGCCGTCCAGCGAACGGATCGCCGCGAGCTGCGTACCCGCATTCACGTACACGATGGTCCCCGCGAGCATCCCGATCTGGCTTACCAGATAGAACGTGCGGGCACTCATCGGCGTCAGCCCCATGACCAGGTTGATCACGAAGAACGGAAACGCCGGCACCAGGCGCAAGGTAAATAGATAGAAGGCCCCGTCCCGCTCCACGCCGGCATTGACGGCGGCGAGGCTGGCGCCGAACCGCCGCTGGACGGCATCGCGCAGGAGAAACCGCGAAACCAGAAACGCCAGCGTCGCACCGATACTGGATGCGAACGAGACGATGACCGTACCCCACAGCAACCCGAAGACCGCCCCCGCCGCGAGCGTCATGATCGTCGCCCCCGGCAGCGACAGGGCTGTCACCGCGATGTATCCGGCCGCGAACGCCCCGCCCGTGGACCACGGATGCTGCACGAAATACGCCTGCACGTCGGCCTGCCGCGACTTGAGGTATTCCAGACTCAGGTAGTCCCCGAGATGGAAGGCGAAGAACGCGTAGATCGCCGCGGCGACCAGCAGCAGAAGCAGGATTCGTCCTTTTGTCATCCCCGTGCCCTGCCGATGTCCTTTCGGAGACCTTTCGGCCACTCCGCCGTCGCCCCGACCGACAAGTTCTCGGATTGAAAGTCGCCGACCGTCCACAGAGTGTAGCAGGCCAGGTTCGATCGGCGATGCGCCAATTAGCGGGCGAACGCCCGGAACGCAGACGGACCTCAACTTCAGGTCCGGCCTCCAAGCAAGACGCAGGCCCTACGAGCGGCGCCGTTCATACTTCAGTAACTGACCGTCGCGACAGGTCCCGCAACGCTGCCGAGCGGCTGAGCCCGCTTTAAAATAGCATCTAGGCTTCTTCCGGTATCCACCGCGCTACACGTACTGAATTATGGTCGCCTCGACTCCGCTCGTTCTTACATCCCCTTCGCAATGACCGCCGCCCGACCCGCGAGGAAACCGCACGCCGGACACGCGCCCGCGTGCCAGGGCAATCGCACCACGAGTAACCACCAACTGGCTATCAAGCAAAAAGAACGGCGGGACCACTCCACGAATGACGAGTGGATCCCGCGCCGTGTGCGACCCCGACAGAAAACGGAGCGGGAGCGGAGAAATGCCGCCCACTCCCGCTCCCTTCAGCAAGGAACCGAAACGCTGGCCCGTCAGGACACCGTGATGCGCGTGCGCGCAGTGCCCAGCGTGTTCCCTGTCACCCAGTCGAGAAATTCGACTGTTACGTCATAGACCCCCGTCGCCGTCGGGGTAAATATGCAGTCATAGCGCTCCGCGGCCACCGCATGGATCGAAGTCATCGACACGGGATTCGGGAGAGGCCGACCATCCGACGCCACAACGGTAGCGGTAAGTCCGCCAAACGTAATCCGTTGCGGGTAATATCCCGCCGCGATATAACGGACCAGAAGAGTCTGACCCAAACTCATGTTGACCGCCACCCGCGGATCGGTCAGGGCGGACTTCGCACCGTCGACGCCGGTAATGATGAAATAATCCGCCTCCAACCGGTTCAGACCCGCATCTCCCCCGCAGGTCCCCGCGTCCCAACACAGTGTGTGCCATGACGAGGCGATCTCGTCGCATGCCCACACAGCCTCCACGTCGTATGCCGGTCCGCCGGCGAATACCCGCTTGGTGCCCGGCGGGTCATTCGGATCCGGCACCGGGTCTACGATCAAGGCGCCGTACATCCCCATTTCCGCGTGCAACACGGTATTGGTATGGCAATGATAAAAATAAGTACCCGCATGCTGCGGCCGCCATTGGTAGATGTAAGTTCCCTGGACATCCCAGGAAATATGTCCGACACCGTCATTTTGCCACGCGGGCTCGATACCATGGTGATGGATCGTGTGCACCCACATATCGCCGGGAACAGCAAGACTCGTATGCACGATCTGCCCTTCCGTCACCCGAATCGTCGGTGAGGGAAACGGTCTGGCCATTCCGTTGTTCACAGCCAAGTCCGTAAATCCCCAGATGGTAATGACCTTACCGTCATCCATGGTGATGGAACCGTCCATATAGATACCACGACTGAAAGAAATGTCCGGGGTAACAATTCCGGGTGTCGCCGGCGCGCCGGGATATACATAGCAGGCGTTGGCGACGCCGCCGCACATTCCTCCGCTGCTCATGAGTTCCCTCCTCGCTTTTTTCGGTGGTCAAACGAAGTGAATCTCGGTCATGGTACCGAACAGATACAGCCCTCCCCCGGCCGTCTGAGTCATCTCATCATGCAGATGCATCGGATAGTTTCCGGTCGTCACCGGCGGATACGCGTCTGGTGGAGCCTCAAACGGGTAAATGGCATCCACCCTCCCCATGTTGCCGTACAGTGGGAGAATGTCCTTCTTCCAGATATCCGACCGAATGGCCCCATTAAGCGTAAGCCACTCCATATGGTTGGCATGCACATGCATGGAATGCGTGCATAGGCTCATATTGATCATACGCACCAGAGAGCGGTCCCCGATACTGCCGACGAGGAGCGACCGCGGGTCGGCGTTTGCGTCCACCGAGGGATCACCGTTCCCGGGCGCACCCGGCGGACGCGAACTCAGGCCGTTTATCGTAAAGTAACGCGGAAAAAACGGTGTGGTGGGGTTCGCACCCCCCGCAAGGGCGTTATGCCATACCGGGTCAATATCATTGAACACCCAGAAATACTGCTTGACGAACGTCGGGCTCCCGGCATACAGCGTATTCGTGGAACCGGAAGGCATTACCGCGAGCCCCCCGTGCAAGCCCAACAGGCGATTGTAGGGCGGATTTTGAGAGTCATAGTACGCGTAGGTCCCAGGCGTTTCCGCGGAAAAGCTCACCACTGCCTGGGTTCCTCCTGCAATGGGCCCGCTATCCACAACGCCGTCGATCACGAAACTGTGCGTCGTAGACAGGGTGTTCACCACCGTAATGTTTACGGTGTCCCCCTGCTGTACGATTAGGGCAGCTCCAGGCACGTTCAGGCCGTTGGCCGCGTCACTGAACCCTCGGAAATAGACGCCGACCCCGTCGGGCTGAACAAGAGTTCCATCGGTGATGTAGAAGGTCTTGTTGATCGTCGCTGCGTGTGCCCGCTTACTCCAGGTTATCAGCCCGGAACCAGCAACAAGCGCACCGGCGATTCCCGCGCTCCCGATCTTCAGGAATTTCCGTCTCTCCATCGCGCTCTCCCTTGTTCTTGGTGTTGGTCCTCCATTCCATGTTCGCCGGGGAAGACCGTACCGGCCCCATTGATTCCGGTCCCGCCCTATACCGGGACACGAGCGAACTCCCACCGTTCAGAAACTTCGGAGATCGACGACTTTTCCGACCGCACCCCCGGGTACTCCACCGGATCCGGACGGATCCGCCGCCGGCCTCCAGGCACCTCGACGGACCGACCCCGCGCACCAGCCGGATCTCAAACACAAGCGGTAACGGATTCTGGGGGCCGCCGTAGCGTGTAGCTGTGAATCGAGTCACAGTTTGAACGTCGTCCAACTACGCGTAGTGCTAACCGTTCTATATGTTTCGTTGTGTGGACGTCGTCCGGCACTGCTCGTCGCCCCATCCGACCAATCGACGCTTCGGGTGCGACGACGGCGGAGCGGACGCGACCATACCCATCGATCCACCTTCAGCGGACCCCGACTTGCGCGGGGAGCACCACCACCTCCCCGACCATACCTGCGCCTTCGTGCGGGATACAGAAATACCGGTAGCGACCCGGAACCGCAAAGATATGTCGATAGGTCGCGCCCGGCTTCAGATCGCCGGAGTTGAACGGCTTGGCCCCGGCCGGGAGGGCGACGTCCTTCGCGTTCGCCGCCAGGGCCGGGTCGGCCGTCACCGTATGCACGAGCAGCGAGCCGTTGCGCCACTCGACCGCCTGGCCCACGTGGACGGTCACCGCCTTCGGCTCGAAGGCGAGCGTGTTCGTCAGGCGGATCACAGCGCCCGGCGCCGACGCGACGGCGGCTGCCGGCGCGCCGAACGGCGCGCCGGCAAAAACCGCCCCAAGGATGACCATCGCCAGTACGCCCGCCCGGGCGCGTACGCTATCCGCCCGCTCAGCCACGGCGCGCCTCGATCTTCAGGTTCTCGAACATGACATGCCAGAAGGGCAGCGGCATGCCGTTCGGGAGGCGGAACCCCGTCTTCACGGGGGCCGGGTCGAAGTGACCCGTCTTCATGTCGGGCTTGAACGGCGCCACCATCAGATGGAACTGCAGGCGCGTGGGCGTGATGTCCTTATCGAAGCCCAGGCGGTAACCGGTGGTGCGCACATACTCCGTGAGCATGCCGTGGATCAGGCGATGTGGATCGACGACCTCGCCGTTCTTCATCACGCTGCCGACACCCCAGAAAGCGAAGTAGGTGTATTCCGTCGGCATCAGCGGCGTTCCGATCCGCGATGACCCGTGCAGGATGAGGTTCGTCGCCACGCCGCCGAAGGTCGGGAACTCGAGCCCGTGCGCGGCCATCATCCGGCAGCACTTCACTTCATAGACGTTGCCCGCCTTGTCCTTCCAGCTCGCCGTCATATGCGTCCAGTCGCGCGTACGCGCGGCGTCGGTCGCGGTGGCATCGAGCGCGGAAAGCTTCAGGCGCCCGTCCGCCATCACCGTGTACTTGTCGCCGAACGGGCTGAGCATCTTGAGCTTGGTGTAATGGCCGTCGTCCTCGGCGCGCGCCATGGGGGGCACGCCGCTGATGCCCGGGGTACCGCCGTAGGCGCGCGGCAGCTTGGGCGTGCCGAAGACGTCGGGGTCCAGGCGCCGGTAGTCGGGCAGTGCCACGAAAACGCCCCCGCCCTCCTGTCGGATGCTCACGCGGACCGGTCCGCCGAGCAGCCCGAGGGGCTTGGTCTCGCCCCGATGGGCGGCGAGGTAGCCCTTCCATGGATCCTGGGCCTGCATCTCCCGCGTCATCTTCGCCATCATCTTCTGCTTCATGCTCGCGGGCATCATCTTCATCATCGCATTCTGGGTGGCGGCACAACCCGACAATGCGGTCGCTCCCGCGAGCACGCCCAGGAGCAGGTATCGCCGGCCCGGACGTCGCCGCACACGGCTGTCTTCGATTGTCAGTTTCGGTTTCATGCGCGAGATCTCCTGCAAGGGTGTTGGATACGCGGGCGCGGTGTCCGGTAGCCGGCACCTGATCCAGGGCGCGCAACGCAACGCCGCGAACCGCGATCATCATCGTTCCGCGCGCCGACACCGTTGTGCGTGTACGGACTCTGCAGCCGGACACGGGCGCACGAAACCCGCTGCAAGAGTCGCCGTGGCGGATCGTTTTCTTACAGCGCGCCGCGGCTGGAAGGTGCCGAGGGTCCCGGCTTGCCGGGCCGACACCGTGGGATCGAACCGACCCCGTTGGAAGGATGCGTCGTCGGCGGGCCGAGGCCCGCCCTGCGGGCGACCCGCGGCGGCGCGAGACGTGTCGGTAGGGCCGGGCTTGCCCGACCGACACCGTGGGATCGAGCCGACCTCGTTGGGACGATGCGTCGTCGGCGGGCCGAGGCCCGCTCTGCGGGTGCCCGACCGAAAACGTACATTTAACATATTGAATTGTATCATCTTTTATGGCCCCGGAGCGAATGTAAGTTCTACCCCCCACCGACCGACTATTGGTCCGGGCGCCGGACTCGCCCTACGGGCACCCACGGGGACGGGAGGAGCGGAAGCCATGAACGAAACCGGAAGGTTGCGCGTCGCGCTGCTCGTGTTGCGGCTGGGGCTGGGGGTATTCCTGGCATTGTGGAGTGTCGACAAGCTGGTCCAGTCTCAGGGGACGGTCCATATCTTCTCCCACTTCTACGGGCTCCACATCCCGGCCACCGCCGCGCGCGTCATCGGCGTCGCCGAGCTGCTCTTGAGCGCGGCCTTTCTCGCCGGCTGGTGGAAGACCGGAACCTACGGACTGGCACTGCTGCTTCACACCGTATCGACGCTGTCGACGTACCGGGAACTCCTCTCCCCCTTCGGCCGCAATCACCTGTTCATCGCCGGCGTACCGGTGCTCGCAGCGTTCGTGGCGCTGTTCGTCCTGCGCCGCGAGGACACACTGCTGAGCCTCGACCGGCGCCCGCCCCCAGACCCCGCGCATTCGGACCACATCTAACCACCATCAACCAAAGGGTGCAGCCATCATGACCACCAGACCCTTCACCATCGGTCAGCTCGCCAGGAGCGCCGGCGTCAACGTCGAGACCGTTCGCTACTATCAGCGCATCGGGCTCCTGGAAGAACCGGCCAAGCCGGCTCACGGATACCGGCACTATCCGCGCGATGCCGCCGACCGGATCCGCTTCATCAAGCGCGCCCAGCGACTCGGGTTCCACCTTCAGGAGATCGCCGAGCTGCTGTCACTGAGCGAAGGAAGCTGCACGGATGTCCGCTCCCGCGCCGAGCAGAAGCGCCGCCAGATCGAGGCCCAGATCCGCGATCTGGCAGCGATGCAGGAGACGCTCGATCGCCTGATCGACGCCTGCCGGACCGGTGTCGCGGCGCAGCCCTGCCCGATCGTCGAGACGCTCTCAGGGGCCCCGGCGGCCTGAGCCCCGAGTCCCTCTCCGACATCCTGCGGCCCCCGGGGCACACACCCGATCCCCGCCCGCGCGGGGGTGATCTGCGGCGTGCGCCCTGGTACGCTCCGTGCCGTGAAAGGGCGGATGCTCCGTTGCGTGCTTGGGTGCTCGTTGCTCCTCGCGGCCGCGGCCGCGGCGGCCGGGGGCGCCGCGCTGTTCGAGCAGGGGCGGTACGCGCAGGCGCGCACTGCGCTCGAGGCGGAACTGCGTGCGGACCCGGATGCCCCGCATCTCCATTACTACCTCGGCCGGACCTGTTTCGAACTACGCGACCTCGACTGCGCCCTGAAGCAGCTCGAAACCGCCGCCCGCCGCGCGCCGAAGGAGGCACGGGTGCACTACTGGCTGGCGCGGGCCTACGGGGCGGACGCACGCACCGCGGGCCCGCTGCGCCAGGCATGGTTGGCGGTGCGCGTGCGGCGGGAGTTGGAGCGCGCCGTGACCCTGGATCCCGACCACCTCGACGCGCGCATGGGGCTCGCCGGCTATTATCTCGAGGCGCCGTCATTGCTCGGCGGCGGGATCGAGCACGCACGTCGTGAGGCGCGGGAGATCCTGGTCCGTGATCCGTTCCGCGGACGCCTGTTGATGGCCAGGATTCATCTGCGGGCCGGGCGCGCGGCGGCGGCCGAATCGATCTATCGCGCGCTCGAGCACGAGGCCGGCGACGGGGATCCGCGCCACGCTGCGGAGCTCTTCGGGGATTACGGCGTATTCCTGCTCGAGCGCGGCCGCTACGCCGAGGCCATCGTACGGCTGCGACGGCAGGTCGGCCTGGATGCGGACGATGCACAGGCCCGGATGCGTCTGGGCGACGCCTATCGCGGCGCCGGGTATCGCGGGGCAGCCCGCGACGCGTACCGCACCGCGGCACGCCTGGATCCCCGACTCCCAGGTCTCGACCGGCGCCTGCGCGCGATGCGGTCCGACACCGAATCGGGAAACGCGCCGGAACCGTGATCCCCGGATGGCGGCCTGCACCGCGCTACGGGGGAAGACCGTCAACCGTTTGCGCGAGTCTCAGCACCGCCCCCGATCGTCCAGAGCGAAACGCGGCGCCGCCGTGCATGCCACGGCAGCAAGCGTCCGGCGCGCGGCCGCGAAGGCGCGTGCGAGCCGCAGCAGATCGGGCCACAGACTCGGGTGGGTCAGCGCCGCGCCGAGCACGCGATCGACGCGGACGTCGCCCGACGCATCGAAGGCTGCACTTACAGCCGCCGGCAACGTCCACGCCAGCGGATCGACGATCGCGCGCACCGCCAGGAACGGGACCCCGGCATCGGCCGCGGCGGCGGCCAAAGCACCGCTCTCCATGTCGACGGCCACGGCGCCGTGGCGGCGTCCCGCCTCGCGCTTCGCATCCGGGTCGCCCAGGACCTGTGCGCCCTGTAATAACACCCCGCCGCGGAGTCCGCGCCCGGCCAGACGCCGCACGAGCGCCCCACGCCAACCCGTATCCACGCCGAATTCGCGATCGCCGCTGCGCACCCGTTCGGGTAGCAGCAGGCCCCCGGGCTCCAGGTCGTCGACCAGAGCCCCGGCGGTACCCCAGCTCAGGAGGGCGCCGGCCCCCGCCGCGAGGAGCGTGTGTGCCGCACCGTGGGCCGCCGCAGCACCGGCACCGGATACGCAACACTGCACGCCCGGGGCGATCGGTACCACCGCGCGCACCCGCAGCCTGCGGTGCCCGAGCGTGCGCGCCTCCGCCGGGAGCGCCGCCACGATACCCAGCACCGGGTTGCGGGAGGGGGGCGTGTCCGTCGTCGGGTCGCCGGGCGCGCGGCGCCTCAACCCGACGCCCGCAGATGGCGATAGCGCGCCAGGGCCCAGAGCGGAAAGTAGGCTGAGTAGCCGTGGTACTTCAAATAGAAGACGCGCGGGAAGCCGGGCGCGTTGAACCACTCGTCGCGCCACAGCCCGTCCGCCTCCTGCGTACGGATGAGATAGTCCGCGCCCCGGCGCAGCGCCTCGGAGTCGCCCTCCTCTCCGGCCGCCATCAGGCCGAGCATCGCCCAGGCGGTCTGGCAGGCGGTGGCGACGGGCCCGCGACCCGCGCCGGCGGGATCGGCGTAGGTGTCGTTGCTCTCGCCCCAGCCGCCGTCCTCACGCTGCACCGAGCGCAGCCAGGCCGCGGCGCGGCGCACGGCGGGGTCGTCCCGCGCCACCCCCGCCGCCTCGAAGGCGACCAGTACCGACCACGTCCCGTAGATGTAGTTCGTGCCCCAGCGTCCGAACCAAGCCCCGCTCGCCTCCTGCTCGGAGCGTAGGAAGCCCAGGGCGCGCTGCAGCGCCGGGCCATACTGCGGATGCTCCGGGAGCAGCCGCGAGAGCAAGGTGACGACCCGGGCCGTTACGTCGCTGGTCGGCGGGTCGAGCAACGCCCCGTGGTCGGCGAAGGGGATCTCGTTGAGGTAATAACGGGTGTTGTCCGCGTCGAAGGCGGCGAAGCCGCCGTTCTCGGACTGCATCCCGCAGAGCCAGTCGGCCGCGCGCCGCACCGCCCCGGCATAGCGCTCGTCCCCCGTCCGATGCATGGCCCAGGCGACGACCGCCGTATCGTCGAGATCCGGATAGTGCCCGTTCTGGAACTGGAACGGCCAGCCGCCGCCCGGCAGTTGCGGGCGGTACTCGCGCCAGTCACCGGGCGCTTCGCAGAGCTGCAGCGGAAGGAGCCAGTCCAGTCCCCGGCGCGTCTCGTCGCGGGTCACGGCGCCGTCGGCCTCCTCGAGAGCCAGGCACGCGAGCCCGGTATCCCAGACCGGCGACACGCACGGCTGACAGTACGCGGAATCCTGTCCCACGACCAGGAGCCTACGGATCGCATCCATCGCCGTCACGCGATAGGGATGGTCCGGGGGGTAGCCCAGATGCGCCAGGGCCTCGTAGGCATTGACCATGGCGGGGAAAATCGCGCCGAGGCCGCCCGAGCCGTTGAGGCGCTCCACGAACCACGCCTCCGCCGCACGCATCGCCCGCCGGCGCACGAACCCAGGGATCAGCGGCTCGAGGATCCGCCCGAAGCGCTCCAGCATGAGCACCAGCCGGTTGAGGCGCGAGCGGACGGGAAAATAGTGCCGTTCGTGCTGCGGATCGACGGTGAACAACTCGCGCACACCGATACCGCGCGGATTGCGGGCCGGGCGCTTGAGCGTGCACAGGATCAACAACGGCACCATCACCGTGCGCGACCAATAGGAGACTTTGCTCAGATGGAACGGGAACCATTTCGGCAACAGCACCAGTTCCACCGGCATGAACGGCACGCCGCGCCACGGGATCTGCCCGAACATGGCGAGTGCGATACGTGTAAACACGTTGGCGCGCGCGGCCCCGCCGTAAGCCAGGATCCGTTCGCGCGCCCGCACCATGTGCTCGGCGTCGGGCGAATCGCCCGCGAGCTTGAGCGCGTAATAGGCCTTGACCGAACAACTGATATCGAAATCGCCGCCATAGTAGAGCGGCCAGCCGCCGTCTTCCTGCTGATGCGCGCGCAGATAAACGGCGAGCCGGGACTCGAGCTCGCAGTCGATCTCGTCCATGTAGTGCATCATCAGAATGTATTCGGCGGGAATGGTGCAGTCGGCCTCGAGCTCGTAGCACCAGTAGCCGTCGGCCTGCTGCGCCGCCACGAGTCCCTGGCGCGCGCGCGCGACCGCGGCGCCGACCGCGTCGGCGCCGCTACCCGCCGGCCACTGCAGGACCTCGCCCGGACCCGGAGATCGCGCGGCCATCTCAGCCCCTCCCCACGCCCGGAGCCGGCGCGACCGATGCGGTCCCGTCCGGCAGACCGCGCCCGGCCAGGTAGAACAGCGAACGCAGCGCGCGATCGTGGCGCACGGTGAACCGCGTCGCCAGGATCGTGGCCTTTACGCTGCGACGGGAAATCTTGACCTCCGTGCCGTTGCGAAAGTCGCGATGCCGGTTGAGCTTGCGCAGGGTCAGCACCGCCATCCCCAGCGCCCACAGGCAGAAGTTGCGGATGCCGGTCTCCTCGCGGGGGATGAGCAGCGTATAGGCGAGCGCGTTGCGCAAGTGCCCGTGGGCGATCGCGATCAGTTCACCGAGACCCGCGCCCAACGCGGGGCGATAGCGGTCCGGATGCAGCTCGGCGAGGTCGAAGCCGAGCGGCTCGAAGACCTCGCGCGGCAGCCAGCATGCCCCGCGCGCGTAGTCGTCCCAGACGTCCTTGAGGATGTTGGTCATCTGCAGCCCCTGACCGAAAGAGACGGCCAGCTCCATCAGCCGGTCGCCGTTGCGGGCGATCGCCGGGGAATAGTCGCAGAACAGACGCGTGAGCATCTCGCCCACCACGCCGGCCACGTAATAGCAGTAACGGTCGAGGTCGGCCAGCGCCTGCAGCCCGCGCGCGCTGCGGTTCTCCTGGAAGTCGGCCATGCCCGCGGCCATGATCCGCACGCAGGTCTCCAGGGCCCCGCGCTGGGGCCCGCTGAAGCTGCGGAAGATGCGCATCACCAGCGGCGTGCGCTCGATCAGTTCGCGCTCTGCGGGCAGCGTTGCGGCGGACAGGAGCGGGTGCAGGTCGGCGGCGAACGCGTCGGCGTCGGCATCGCCCTCGACCACCGCCGTGAACCGCTCGCAGTAGCGGCGCTTGGTGGGCGCATCCAGCGCCGGCTCGTCTTCGATGGTATCGACGATACGGCAGAGCAGATAGGCATTGCCCACCGTGCGCGCGAGCGTCGGGGGCAACTGCGGGATGGTCAGCGCAAAGGTGCGCGAGACCCCCTGGAGCAGGTGGTCCTGAACGGCGTCATCGGAGGCGGTCGCGCGATCGCTCGCGGCGACCCGCGTCCGGCCGGCGCTGGCGGCTGGAAGACTCGACATCCCGTATGCTTGGCCGTCCCGAATGGATCCCGTGGCGGCGCACGCCGCCCAACCACCGCCGCCCGCGGCCTCAGCGCGCCTGGAGGCGGTGGACCGGCGCCGGGTGCGCGGCGGAGACCTCCCTATACCGGCCCCGGACCGCGGCAAGTATACCATCCCGGTCAAGCCCGCAGGCGGCCAGCAATCCCTCGCGGCTGTCGTGTTCGAGGAACCGGTCCGGAAGGCCGAGATTCAGGACCGGCGCCCGCAGTCCGCGAGCCGCGAGACACTCGTTCACCGCGCTTCCGGCCCCGCCGGCGACGACGTTGTCCTCGACCGTGACCAGCAACTCGTGACTCGCGGCCAGTTCCGCCACCAGCGCCTCGTCGAGGGGTTTGACGAAACGCATGTTGGCGACCGTCGCCCCGAGCGCCTCGCCGGCCTCAAGGGCGGCGGCCAACGGGCTGCCGAACGCGAGGATCGCCGTTCCCGCGCCCCGGCACCGTATCTCGCCCCGACCCAACTCCAGGGCGCTCATCTCGGCACGCACCGGCGTGCCGGGACCGCGCCCGCGCGGATAGCGGACCGCGGCCGGGCCGTCGTGCCGGAATCCGGTATAGAGCATCTGCCGGCATTCATCCTCGTCCGCGGGCGCCATCACCACCAGGTTGGGTACGCAGCGCAGGTAGCTGAGGTCGAAGCTGCCCGCGTGGGTCGCCCCGTCGGGGCCCACCACCCCGGCCCGATCGATCGCGAACAGGACGGGAAGATTCTGGATGGCCACGTCGTGGATGAGCTGATCGTACGCGCGCTGCAGGAAGGTCGAATAGATCGCCACGACGGGCTTCAGCCCCTCGCAGGCGAATCCGGCCGCCAGGGTCACCGCATGCTGCTCGGCGATACCCACGTCGAAATAACGCTCCGGGAACCGGGCGGCGAACTCGACCAGGCCAGAGCCCTCGCGCATCGCCGGCGTGATCCCGATCAGGCGCGCGTCGCGCGCGGCCATATCGCAAAGCCACTCACCGAAGACCTCGGTGTAGGTCGGCGCCGACTTCTTCCCGCCGGCCGGAAGCCCGGCGGCCGGATCGAACGGCCCCACGCCGTGATAGCGCACGGGGTCCTCTTCCGCCGGGGCATATCCCTTGCCCTTGCGCGTGACCACGTGCAGGAGACGCGGCCCGCGGCGCTGCGCGAGATTGCGCAAGGTGGCCACGAGCGTCCCGATGTCGTGTCCGTCGATGGGTCCGTAATAGTTGAATCCAAGCTCTTCGAAAAGCGTGCCCGGGCCCATCATTCCCTTGACATGCTCCTCGGCCCGATGCGCGAACTCGCGCATCGGGGGCACGTGCTCCAGGATCCGCTTGCCGCCGTCCTTTACGTCCCCGAGCAGGCGATTGGAGAGGATCCGGGTCAGGTAGTTCGAGAGCGCACCCACGTTCGGAGAGATCGACATGCGATTGTCGTTGAGCACGACCAGCAGATCGGCACCCAACTCGCCGGCGTGGTCCAGTGCCTCGAACGCCATTCCGGCCGTCAACGCGCCGTCCCCGATGATCGCGACGATGCGGCGTTCCTCCCCGCGGGCCCGCGCCGCGAGGGCCATCCCCAGCGCCGCCCCGACCGAGGTGCCGGCGTGTCCGACTCCGAAGGTGTCGTACGGGCTCTCGCCGCGCCTGGGGAACCCGGACAGGCCGCCCTTCTTGCGGATACCGGCCAGCTGGGCGCGCCGCCCGGTCAGAACCTTGTGGGGATAGGCCTGGTGGCCGACGTCCCACACCAGCCGGTCGGCAGGGGTGTCGAAGACGTAGTGCAGCGCCACCGTGAGTTCGACCGCGCCCAGACCGGCGGCGAAGTGACCGCCGCACCGCGAAACGGTCGCGATCAGGTAATCACGCAACTGCGCGGCGACCGGCTCGAGCAGCGAGGCGGGGAGCCGGCGCAGCTCGGCGGGGGAATCGATCCGGCTCAACAGCGGATAGGGGGTCTTGGCGTCCATTGGTCGCTGTTCGATGCTCCGACTCTGTGACTGCGCCCAAGCGCAACCGGTTCCCACCGAACTACGGACCCTGCGGCCCCGCAAGGTCCCGGCGCCACCCCTCCGACCGCGCTCCCGGTACCGGTCTTCGGAGCCTCCGGTCTCCCGGGGCGGCCGTCGGGCCACTCCGCAACCCCCGCCTGCCCGCCTTGTTTTTGGCGCCCCCCCCCTGCTACGCCCCCCCGCCCGGCTGGTCCGTCGTCGACCCGACGACCCCCGGGGCCTTGAAAGTCGTCATCGAATATAGCCCACCCCATCCGGCTTGTCAGCATGGGCTCCCGCCGTCGTCGCCCACCGGCGACAGCCCCACCCGACGCGGCCGCGGGACACGTGACCGCGGCCACAGCACCCCGGGGTCCCGGCCGGAGGTCTTCCCACGGGTCTCTTCAAAGACCCGCGGGCGGGCGGACCGTTCATTCGCCCGGTCGCGCGAGTTGGAGGCCGTGGCGCGTGTATGTTTTAATTGCGCGGATACCGGGCGTCCTCCCAAGGCCGCGCCGGGAACTTGGGGCGGCACTGTCGTTCAAAAGGCGAACGGTCGGCCGAAGGGCTCGCATCTCCGCCCTTCCCAACTCATACAGACGAAGCGAGGAGCGGGCGTGATGGACGTCATACTGGCACAACCGCGGGGCTTCTGCGCCGGTGTCGTTCGTGCGATCGAGATCGTGGAGCGCGCCCTCGAGGTCTACGGTCCCCCCGTCTACGTCCTGCACGAGATCGTGCACAACCACCACGTCGTCGACGACCTGCGCACCCGCGGGGCGATCTTCGTGGAGAATCTCGCGGAGGTTCCGGAAGGGGCGGTCACGATCTTCAGCGCGCACGGGGTCGCCACGGCGATGGTGGAACAGGCGGCCGCGCGCAGCCTCGAGGTCATCGATGCGACCTGCCCGCTGGTGACCAAGGTCCACCTCCAGGCACAGCGCTACAGCCTGCGCGGCTTCGAAGTGGTGATCATCGGACATCCCGGCCACCCCGAAGTCGAGGGCACCCGCGGACGCGTCACCGGCCCGGTACATGTCGTCTCCGACTGCGACGACATTCCGCGCCTGCAGGTCAAGGATCCAGAGCGCCTCGCCTACGTCACCCAGACGACCCTGAGCGTGGACGACACGCGGGACGTGATCGCCGCCCTAAAGGCGCGCTTCCCGACCATCCAGGGCCCCGACCTCGATGGAATCTGCTATGCCACGCAGAACCGCCAGAACGCCGTGCGGAGCCTCGCCGCCGAGGTCGACCTGCTGCTGGTCGTGGGGGCACGCAACAGTTCCAACTCGAACCGGCTGCGCGAGGTCGGCGAGCAGGCGGGCGTGCGCGCGCACCTGGTTCAGGATGCGGCGGAACTGGAAGCGGCCTGGTTCACCCCCGGCATCCGCGTCGGGCTCACCGCCGGGGCCTCCGCTCCCGAAGTCCTGGTGCAGGCCGTGCTCGAGCGCCTGCGCAGCTACGGGGTCGATCAGGTCCGGGAGATGGATTCGGCGCGGGAGACCACCACGTTCCGCCTCCCCGCGGCCCTGCTCAAAAAGGCCGCGCAGACCGCCCGCACATCCGGGAAGGATCGCCAGCCCGCCAGGAGTCGCTCATGAGCGTACCGCTGCACCAGCAGATCCGCGTCGGTTCCTACATCCTGCGCCAGAAGTTGAGCGGGCGCCGGCGCTATCCGCTGGTACTGATGCTCGAGCCGCTGTTCCGCTGCAATCTCGAGTGCGCGGGGTGCGGCAAGATCGACTACCCTGAGGAGATACTGAACCGACGCCTGAGCCTCGAGGAGTGCATTGCGGCCGTGGACGAGTGCGGGGCGCCGATCGTGTCGATACCCGGCGGTGAGCCGCTGATCCACAAGGAGATGCCGCAGATCGTCGCCGCGCTGGTGGCACGCAAGAAGTTCGTCTACCTGTGCACCAACGCCCTGCTGCTCACCAAGCGCATCGGCGACTACTCGCCGTCGCCCTACTTCACCTTCTCCGTACACCTGGACGGAAACCGCGAGCGCCACGACGCCTCGGTCTGTCGCAGCGGGGTGTTCGACAAGGCGGTGGAGGCCATACGCCTGGCGCGCGATCGCGGCTTCCGGGTGACGGTCAACTGCACGCTGTTCCAGGGGGAGGACCCGGTCGAGGTCGCCGATTTCTTCGATTTCGTGACCAATCTCGGGGTCGAGGGCATCACCATCTCCCCCGGCTACAGCTACGAGCACGCCCCGCGCAAGGACGTGTTTCTCAAGCGTACGCAGAGCAAGGAGCTGTTCCGCAACATATTCCGGATCGGGCGCGAGCGCCGGCGCAAGTGGCGCTTCAACCAGTCGAGTCTGTTCCTGGATTTCCTCGCCGGGAATCAGACCTACCAGTGCACCCCGTGGAGCAACCCGACGCGCAACGTGTTCGGCTGGCAGCGCCCCTGCTACCTGCTGGTGGACGAGGGTTACGCGCCGAGCTTCCGCGCCCTCATGGAGGAGACCGACTGGGACGGTTTCGGCACCGGGCGCAATCGCAAGTGCGACAACTGCATGGCTCACTGCGGCTACGAAGGGACGGCGGTCGACGACACCGTCGCCCATCCCCTGAAGGCGCTCAAGGTGTTCCTCCGCGGCCCGCGTACCGAGGGTCCCATGGCGCCGGAGCTTCCGACCCGCTACGTGTCCGGTCCGGATGCCGCGCACCGGGTCGAGGTCGGCGATCTGGCCAAGCGCGAAGGCGCCGGCTGAGGCCGCCCGGCCCACCCGCCGCAGATCCCGCCCCGTGACCGCCTCCCTGTGGACGGTCGCCGCCGCGGCCGCCGCCTCCCTTTGGTGGCTGCTGCTGGCGCTCCCCTGGCTTCCCTGGGGCACGCGCGAGCGCCTCGACCCGGAAGAGGTCGCTGGGTGCAGCCTCGACGACATCACGGTCCTGATTCCCGCGCGCAACGAGGCGGCGACCATCGGCCGGACCCTGGCGGGGCTGTCCGGCCAGGGGAGCGGTCTGCGCACCGTCGTCATCGACGACGATTCGACCGACGGCACCGCTGCGGCCGCGCGCGCAAGCGGCCTGCCGAACCTGACCGTCCTGCACGGGGCCCCGCTGCCGCCGGGCTGGACCGGGAAACTCTGGGCGCTGGAGCAGGGTCGTCGCGGGGTCGACACGCCCCTCGTGCTGCTGCTCGACGCGGACATCGCCCTGGCGCCCGGCACGCTCGGCGCCCTGCGCAACCGCCTGCGGGCGGACGGGCTGCAGATGGTATCGCTGATGGCCGCGCCCGGGCTGCAGGGTCTCTGGGAAAGGCTCCTGATGCCCGCGTTCATCTACTTCTTCAAACTCCTCTACCCTTTCCGCCTCGCCAATTCCCCGTCGCGGTTCGTCGCCGCGGCCGCCGGCGGCTGCGTCCTGCTGGAGACGGCGTGGCTGCAACGCATCGGCGGGTTCGCGACGATTCGCGGGCGCATCATCGACGACTGCGCCCTGGCCGCCGCGATCAAGTCCCACGGCGGGCGCACCTGGATCGGTCTCACCCACGCCGCGCGCATGGTGCGGGAACACGACTTCCGCACCATCTGGAACATGGTCGCACGAACCGCGTTCACGCAGTTGCGCTATTCGACCGTCCTGCTGCTGCTGTGCTCGGCCGCCCTGATCCTGGCCTTCGCAGTCCCGCCGGCTGCGCTCGCCGCGTCCGCGGGAAGCGCGCGCGCGTTGGCGGCCGCCGCCATCCTCGGGATGTGGCTGAGCTATCTCCCGACGCTGCGCTTCTACGGGCGTTCCCCGCTGTGGGGTTTGGCGCTGCCCGTCGTCGGCGTGTTGTATCTGGCGATGACTTGGACCTCGGCACTGCGCTACTGGCGCGGCGATCGCTCGCGGTGGAAGGACCGGACCTATCTCCGGGTGCCCGCCGGCGGCGGCCCGCACACCCGCCGCTGATCGCCGCCGCCGGTTTTCCATCCACGGACGGCGTTGCTTATACTAGGACTCCACTTGCACCTGTGCGGGACCCGATATGCTGCAACGAACGCTGTTGATTCTGATCCTGATCGCTCCCGGGTTCCTCGCGACCCCCGTCCTCGCCGCCGATGCCGTCACCGCGACCGGCAACCACGTCGTTGCGGGGCCGGTCGGCGTCATCACCCGATTTCAGGACACTCTGATCGCCGTGATGAAGAAGGCCAAGACCCTCGGCTACCGCGGGCGCTACGCCCAACTCGCACCCGTGGTGACCGCGACGCACGACCTGCCGATCATCGCGCAGATCGCCCTCGGACAGTACTGGGGCCGGCTCACGGCGACCCAGCGCTCGGAATTCGTCAAGACCTTCACGCGCCTGAGCATCGCCACCTACGCCGCGCGATTCGACGCCTACGGCGGCGAGACCTTCACGAAACCCACCGAGCGCAAGCTCGGGGGCGGCGACGTCTTGGTCGAATCCCAGCTCCGCAGCCCCGACGGGAGCAAGGTCCAGTTCGATTATCAACTGCGCAGGATCGACGGACACTGGCGCATCATCAACATCATCGCCAACGGGGTGAGCGACCTCGCCCTGAAACGCGCGGAATACACCAGCGTGATCCGCAGCCACGGATTCAAGGCACTTGTGGCGAAACTCAAGGACAAGATCGCCGAATATTCCCGCAAGGGCGCGAATGCGGCCGCTGCGTCCTGAATCGCCGCGATACCGGCGTGTGCGGGCCCTGTCCGCCCTGCTCCTGCTGCTTCCGCTGCTGGCGCTCGTCGGCGGCTGCGCGTCGACCGCCTACCATGATCGCGGCGACCCGCTCGAACCGTTCAACCGCAAGATGTTCGTATTCAACGATCACCTCGATCGCTGGATTTTGCAGCCGGTCGCGAGGACCTATGTGCGGTTCACGCCCAAACTGGTGCGCGCCTCGGTCACCAACTTCTTCGATAACGTCGAATACCCCAATACGATACTCAATCAATTCCTGGAGGGCCGGTTCCGGGAGGGCTTCCAGGATACCGGCCGTTTTGTGGTCAACATCGTAGTCGGGGTCGGGGGGTTGTTCGACCCGGCCACGCGCTTCGGTCTGCCGCGCCACGACAAGGACCTGGGGCAGACGCTCGCGGTCTGGGGCGTGGGACAGGGACCGTATCTGGTGCTGCCGTTCATCGGGCCCGACACGCTGCGCAACCTCCCCAACCTCGTCGCCAGCGCGCTGACCAACCCGTTTTTCTACGTCAACACCGCCAAGATCACGATGCCACTGGGCGCCGTCGCGCTGATCAACAAGCGCGCCAATGCCGCAGCCCAGATCGAAATGGTCCGCCAGGCCCTGGATCCCTACGTCTTCATGCGTGAGGCCTACCTGCAGCACCGCCGCTTCCTGATCTACAACGGGCATCCGCCGGTGCAACTGTTCAACGACTTCGGCCCCGGAGGGCTGGCCCCGGCCCCGGCGCCCGCAAAGCGCGCGAAGCCGAAACCCGCCGGTTCCGGAGCGCATTGACGCGTATTGTGGGTGGGATCCCGCGGTTCGCAGAAGCCGGGGCGTTACGCCCGGCGTTGTCGGCGGGCCAAGGCCCGCCCTACAGGCGCCCCCCGCGACATCGGATGCCGTAGGGGCGGGCCTGCCCGGCCGACGACGCGAATCCGACCATGCGGTTGAGATCAAATGTCATCGGCGGGGCACGGGTGCCCGCCCGAACCGGGGTAGGGCCGGGCTTGCCCGGCCGGGGACGCGAATGGAACGATGCGGTCGGGATCAAACCTCGCCGGCGGACCAAGGCCCGCCCGAGGGGGCCCTTCCGAACCGGCCGTAGGGCCGGGCTTGCCCGGCCGACGACGCGAATGGAACGATGCGGTCGGGATCAGACCGCGTCGGCGGGGCACGCCCCGCCCTACGCGCCGGCGCCGTAGTGTTCGCGCACGTAGCGCTCGACGATCTGCTGGAACTCCTCGGCGATGCGCTCGCCTTTCAGCGTCACGTCCTTCTCCCCGTCGATGTAGACCGGCGCGACGGGGTTTTCACCGGTGCCGGGGAGGCTGATGCCGATATTGGCATGCTTGCTCTCCCCCGGACCGTTCACCACGCACCCCATCACCGCCACGCTCATGGACTCGACCCCGGCGTAGCGGCTGCGCCACTCCGGCATCTGCTCGCGCAGGTAGTGCTGGATCTTCTGCGCGAGTTCCTGAAAGTAGGTGCTGGTCGTACGCCCGCAGCCGGGGCAGGCGACGACCATCGGGGCGAACGCCCGCAGTCCCATGGTCTGCAGGATCTCCTGGGCCACCACGACCTCACGCGTGCGGTCGCCGCCCGGTTCCGGCGTCAGGGAAATGCGGATCGTATCGCCGATCCCCTCCTGAAGCAGGACCGCCAGCGCCGCCGTCGAGGCGACGATCCCCTTGCTCCCCATCCCCGCCTCGGTCAGCCCCAGGTGCAGCGGGTAGTCGCAGCGCGCCGCGAGGGCCCGGTACACGGCGATCAGATCCTGCACCCCGCTCATCTTGCACGAGAGCACGATCCGGTCCGCACCCAGCCCCAGTTCCCGGGCGCGCGCGGCATTTTCCAGGGCCGATACCACCATCGCCTCGCGCAGCACCTCGACTGCCTCGAGCGGTTCGGCGCGGCGCGCATTCTCGTCCATCATGCGCGCGGCCAACGCCGGGTCCAGGCTGCCCCAGTTCACGCCGATACGCACGGGGCGCCCGTAACGGCAGGCCAGCTCGATCATCTGCGCGAACTGCGCGTCCCGTTTGCTCCCGCGCCCGACGTTGCCGGGGTTGATGCGGTACTTGGCCAACGCCTCGGCGCAGCCCGGATCGCCCGCAAGGAGTTTGTGCCCGTTGAAGTGGAAGTCCCCGATCAGCGGGACGGAGATCCCCCGCGCGTCGAGTTCGTCCCGGATGCGCGGAACCGCCGCCGCGGCCTCCACCGTATTGACCGTGACGCGAACCAGCTCGGAGCCGGCACGCGCCAGTGCAGCCACCTGCTCGACGGTGCCCGCGACATCGGCCGTATCCGTATTGGTCATGGACTGGACCGCAATCGGGGCGCCACCCCCGATGGTCACGCCGCCCACCCGTACGGCCACCGTGGACCGGCGTTTCACTCCCGCCGCATTCGCGCTCATCGCCTTCCGCAAACCCCTCGGGTCGGATAACCTTATATACGCTGCGGGGAAGGAGCCCGCCGCCCGCGCGCGCCGGGGCCCATGATAGCCGATTTCCGGTCGACGGACAGGCGCCCCGGGCCGGGACAGTCGCGCCCGCTCGCTCTACAATGGCCGCTTCGCCCCCTTTGGCCGCCGCGCCCATGATCCATCGCAACCGGACCTTCCGCCGACCGACCGACCCCGCCGGGACCACGCTGCGGAGGGACCGATGACGACGCTGCTGACCGGGGCCTCGGGCTTCGTCGGCTCCGCCGTGCTGCGCCGGCTGCTCGCCGCCGGCCACGACGTGCGGGTGCTGGTCAGGCCCGGCAGCGACCGCCGGAATCTCGAAGGGCTCGCGGTCACACCCGTCACCGGGGACCTCGCCGACCCCGCAAGCCTGCGTTCGGCGCTCACGGGCTGCCGCGCGCTGTTTCACGTGGCCGCCGACTACCGTCTCTGGGTACCGGATCCGCGGCCCATGTACGCGGTGAACGTGGACGGAACCGCGGCGCTGATGCGTGCGGCACTCGACGTCGGCGTCGAACGGATCGTCTACACGAGCAGCGTGGCCACCCTGGGCCTGCATCCCGACCGGCGTCCGGCGGACGAGGACACCCCGGTCAGCCTGGAGGAGATGATCGGCCATTACAAGCGATCCAAGTTCCTCGCCGAACAGGCGGTGCGCACACTGGTGCGCGAGGAAGGACTGCCGGCGGTGATCGTCAACCCTTCCACTCCGGTCGGGCCGCGCGACGTGAAGCCCACGCCTACGGGGCGCATGATTCTGGACGCCGCCCGCGGGCGTACGCCGGCCTACGTGGACACGGGACTGAACATCGTGCATGTGGACGACGTCGCCGAGGGCCACTGGCTGGCTTTCCAACGGGGGCGCCCGGGCGAGCGCTACGTGCTCGGCGGGGAGAACCTCTCGCTGAAGGAGATCTTCAGCCGCATCGCCGCGCTGTCGGGCCATGCGCCGCCGCGCATCCGCCTGCCGCACGCGGCGCTGTATCCAATCGCCCGCGCCGCGGAAGGCTGGGTCCGCGTGCGCGGGCGCGGCCGGCCGCTGGTGACGGTCGACGAATTGCGCATGTCGAAGAAGTGGATGTTCTTCTCCTCGGAAAAGGCGCGCCGGGAACTCGGCTACGAACCCCGTCCCGCCCAGGACGCCCTGCGGGACGCCCTGCGGTGGTTCCGCGAACACGGCTACCTCGAGCGCGACACGACGGCGCGATCCTCGGGTTCCGCCGGTGGTTGACGCGGCCTTCGTGACCGCAGCGATCGGCGTCGGCGCGAGCGCGGCGTCGCTCGTCTACCTCGCCGGCGCGATCGTCCAGTTGCGCCGCTGGGCGCGCCGCGCGGTCCCGGCGGCCGCCGTCCGCCCCCCGGTCACGATCCTCAAACCGCTGTGCGGATCGGAGCCCGAACTCTACGAGAACCTGAGAAGCTTCTGCGAACAGGAGTATCCGACCTTCCAGATCGTCTTCGGGGTACAGGACCCCGACGATCCCGCGCTCGCCGCCGTCCGGCGCCTGCAGCACGAGTGGCCGCACCTCGACATCCGGGTGGTGGTCGACCGGCGACTGATCGGCAGCAACCGCAAGGTCAGCAACCTCGCCAATATGCTGCCGCAGGCGAAACACGACCTCGTCGTCATCGCCGACAGCGACATCCGGGTCGGGCCGGATTACCTGCGGGCGATCGTGGGCCCACTGCTCGATCCCGGTGTGGGTCTGGTCACGTGTCCGTACCGCGCGCGCCCGGACCGTTCGCTGTGGTCGCGGCTCGGGGCGATGGCGGTCAACGAGTCCTTTCTGCCCTCCGTCCTGGTGGCCCGGGCCCTGGGCTCGGAGGCCTTCGGGTTCGGATCCACGCTCGCGGTGCGCCGCGAGAGCCTCGAGCGGGTCGGCGGCTTCGGCGCCCTCGCCGAGCATCTGGCCGACGACTACATGCTCGGGGAGCTGACCCGCCGCCGCGGCCTGCGCACCGTCCTCTCGCCCTACCTCGTCGAGACCGTGACGCACGAACCCGACGGCACGAGCCTCTTCCATCATGAACTGCGCTGGTCGCGTACGATCCGGGCGCTGCGCCCCTGGGGGCACGCCTTCTCGGTGATCACCCAGGCGCTTCCGGTGTCGCTGTTCGGCGTCGCCCTGGCCGGCGCCGCCCCGTGGTCGCTCGTCCTCCCGCTCCTGGCCCTCGGCGGGCGCCTTATGCTACATTACGCGGCTGGTGCGAGCCTGGGCCCGGGGGCCCGGGGCGATGTGTTGCTCGTGCCCTTGCGGGACCTTCTGTCCTTCGCGGTGTGGGCCGCCAGCTTCCTCGGGCGCAACGTGCGGTGGCGGCGCAGCGACTTCGCGGTCGCCTCCGACGGGCGCATGCGGGCCAACAAGGAGTCCGTCCAATGATGAAGACCCTCTTCCTGCACCCGCCGTCCTTCGACGGTTTCGACGGCGGGGCCGGCTCCCGTTACCAGGCCAAGCGCGAGGTCCGCTCGTTCTGGTACCCGACCTGGCTGGCGCAGCCCGCCGCCCTGATCCCAGGGAGCAAGCTGGTCGATGCACCGGCCGCCGGGCTCGGCCTCGACGAGGTGCTGCCGCTGGCGCGCGAGCACGAACTCGCCATCCTCCACACCAGCTCGCCCTCGTTCGCCTCCGACGTCAAGGTGGCCGAGGCGCTCAAGCAGTCCAACCCGAACCTGCTCATCGGGCTGGTCGGCGCCAAAGTGGCCGTCGATCCGGCCGGATCGGTCCAGGCGTCGCCGGCGATCGACTTCGTCGGCCGCGAGGAGTTCGATTTCACCATCAAGGAAGTCGCCGAAGGGCGGCCCCTCAGCGAAGTCGACGGCCTCACCTATAAGGACGCCCGCGGCACGGTAGTCCACAACCCGGACCGCGCGATCCTCGAGAACATGGACGAGCTGCCGTTCGTCACGGAGGTCTACAAGCGCGACCTGCGGGTCGAGGACTATTTCATCGGTTATCTCAAGCACCCCTACGTGTCGTTCTACACCGGACGCGGATGCAAGTCCCATTGCACCTTCTGCCTCTGGCCGCAGACCGTGGGCGGGCACCGCTACCGCACCCGCAGTCCGGCCCATGTCGTCGAGGAAGTGAAGCTGATCCAGCGCTACTTCTCCCAGGTCGAAGAGGTCTTCTTCGACGACGACACCTTCACCGACGACACCGTCCGCGCCGAGGCGATCGCGCGCGAGCTCGGAAAGCTGGGGATCACCTGGTCCTGCAACGCCAAGGCCAACGTGCCCTACGAGACCCTCAAGGTCCTGAAGGACAACGGCCTGCGCCTGCTCCTCGTCGGCTACGAATCCGGCAACCAGCAGATCCTCAACAACATCAAGAAGGGGCTGCGCCTGGACATCGCGCGGCGCTTTACGCGCGACTGCCGTCGGCTCGGGATCGTCATCCACGGCACCTTCATCCTCGGCCTGCCGGGTGAGACGCGCGAGACGATCGAGGAGACCATCCGTTACGCCCAGGAGATCAACCCGCACACGATCCAGGTCTCGCTCGCCGCGCCCTACCCGGGGACGTTCTTGTACAAGCAGGCGATCGAGAACGGATGGCTGCACGAGGAGGATCAGGAACATCTGGTCAACGAGCGCGGCGTCCAACTCAGCCCGCTGAGCTATCCGCACCTCAACCACACCGAGATCTTCGACTCCGTGGAGACCTTCTACAAACGGTTCTACTTCCGGGCGGGAAAGATCGCCGAGATGACCGGCGAGATGTTGCGCAGCCCCCAGATGATGCGCCGCCGCCTTCGGGAGGGTGTGGAGTTCATGCGGTTCTTCCGCCAGCGCTGACCGGTCCGGAAGACAGCCGTGGGACGACGGCGGCTCATCGTCACCGCGGACGACTTCGGGCTCGCGGTCCCGGTCAACGTGGCCGTCGAGGCCGCCCACCGCGACGGCGTTCTCGCCTGCGCCAGCCTGATGGTCGCCGCACCCGCAGCAGCGGACGCGGTCGAGCGTGCGCGGCGTCTGCCCGACCTGCGCGTGGGTCTGCATGTGGCCCTGGTCGACGCCCGGCCCGCACTCGCGCCCGATCGCATCCCCGATCTCGTCGACGGCGCGGGCCGTTTCCGCGCCGGGATGTTCCGCAACGGCACACGCTTCTTTTTCCTGCCCCGCGTCCGCCGGCAGCTCGCGGCCGAGATCCGCGCCCAGTTCGAGGCCTTCCGCGCCACCGGCCTGGAACTGGACCATGTGAACGCCCACAAGCACATGCATCTCCATCCCACCGTGCTCGGGCTCATCCTGCGCATCGGCCGCGATTACGGCATCCCGGCGGTACGTCTGCCGTACGAACCCCTGCAAAGCGCCCGCTGCATCGATCCGGGGCGCCTCGCCTCCCGCGTCGCATGGAGCCTGTTCCTGGCGCCCTGGACGGCGCTGATGCGCCGACGTCTGCGGCGCGCGGGCGTGAAGTTCAATCGCTTTCTGTTCGGGCTGAGCACCACCGGCCACATGACCGAGGAGACCGTGCTGCGCATCCTCGACTGCCTGCCCGAAGGCGTGTCGGAGATGTACTTCCATCCGGCGAAATCGCAAGCGCCGGCGACACCGGGGCGCGCCCCCCTGCCCATGCCGGTCGCGCGCCATGAGGCCGAGTATCGCGCCCTCGTCAGCCCGCGCGTGCGCGCGGCCATCCTTCATGCGGAGATCGACCCGGTAGGTTTCGGTGAACTGGTCTGAACCCGATCCGAGTGACTCGCTCCTCGAGCGGTTGGGACGAATGGTCGTCCGCGTCCTGGTGACGCTGGTAGACGGTTCGCGGCGCGCGGCCGGTGCGGTCGTACTGCTGGCGCTGGCCCTGACGGCTGCGGCGATCTACTACACCCTGACCCACTTCGGCATCAACACGGATATGCGCGACGCGCTCTCGCGCGATCTCCCGTTTCAGCAGGTGCAGGAGCGCCTAGACCGCGAGTTTCCGCAGCTCAGCGACACCGTCCTGGTGGTGATCGACGGGCAGACCGCCGATCTGGCGCGGAGTGCCGCCCGACGGCTCGCCCGATACCTGCGCGGCCGGCAGCGGTGGATCCAGGAGGTCTACATCCCCGGGGGCGGGGCGTTCTTCCGCCGCAACGGGCTGCTCTACCTCAGCGAGAAACAGCTCTGGGCGCTCTCGAACCGCCTCTCCGAGGCCCAACCCCTCCTCTCGCAACTGGCCCGGGATCCGACGCTTCCGGGTCTGCTCTCGCTGCTCGAACAGGGTCTGGAGCGGGCCGGCGGAACGGGTCCGCAACTCTCGGACCTCGCCACCGTCCTCGCGCAACTGCGCGCGGCCATGCAGGCGCAGGAGCGCGGCCGGTTCTATCAGATTCCCTGGGGCGAGCTTATCGGGGGAACCCGGCAGAGCGAAGAGGATCGCCGCGCCTTCGTGATCGTGAAACCGCGCTTCGACTACAGCCGGATGCAGCCGGCGCTGGGGGCTCTGGACGCGATCCGCGCCGCGGCCCGCAGTCTGCACCTGGATCCCGCGCACGGCCTGCGGGTGCGCCTGACCGGGTCGGCGGCGCTCGACAACGCCCAGCTCAAGACCGTCTCGCAGGGCGCCGGCATCGCGACGGTCCTCTCGATCGCCCTCGTCCTGTTGCTGCTGGTGCTCGCCCTGCGCTCGGCGCGCATGGTGGCGGCGGCGCTGCTGACGCTGTTCATGGGGCTCGCCTGGACCGCGGCCTTCGCCCTGTTCGCGATCGGTCCCCTGAATCTGATGTCGGTGGCATTTGCAGTGCTCTTCGTCGGTCTCGGGGTGGACTTCGGGATCCAGTTCAGCATGCGCTACCGCGAGGAGTACGACGGCGGCGCCCCGCATGACCACGCCCTGCGCCTGACCGGGTGGGGCATCGGCGGGGCGCTGTGCCTGGCGGCCACGTCTGCGGCCGTGAGCTTCTATTCCTTCGTGCCCACCGAGTACGCCGGCATCGTCGACCTCGGCATCATCTCCGGTACCAGCATGTTCATCGCCCTGGTGGCGAATCTCACCGTGCTTCCGGCCCTGCTGACCCTGTTCCCCCCTCGACGCCGCGCGCCGCGGGCGCGGAAGGCGTCCGCGACCGCCCGCCCGCCCGTCGAACGCCACGCCCGCGGCATCGTCATCACCGCCGCCGCCCTGGCCGTGGCCAGCATGCCCCTGGTCCTGCAGGCGCGTTTCGACTTCAATCCGCTGCACCTCCAGGACCCCCGCAGCGAAGCGGTTGCGACCTTTCATTATCTGCTCAAGCACAGCAAGACCTCCCCCTACACGATCGACATCCTCGAGCCCACCCTGGCCCAGGCGCAGCGGGTGGCCGCACGCCTGGAGAAGCTCAAGACCGTCGCCCATGCGCTGACGCTCGCGAGCTACGTCCCGGACGACCAATCCAAGAAACTCGCCATCATCCAGCAGATGGCGCTGCTGCTGCCCCCGTTCGCGCTGATTCCGACCCAGGTGCCGACACCGAGCCCGGCGGCCATCCGCCGGTCTCTGGAAGACTTCGCGAACCGGCTCGCGGCGTTCCATGCCCCCGCCGACCGCGCGCAACTCCGCCGTGAGGCCGAAGCCCTGGCCCGGGAGACACGCCGTTATCTCAAGCGGTTCGGAGATCACCCCAAGGCGCTCGCGATCCTCCAGGAACGCGTGCTCGCCGGCCTCCTCGATCAGGTACGCGACCTCGGCTTGGCGCTGAATGCGCGTCGGGTCTCGTTGACCACGCTGCCCGCGTCGCTGCGCGCCCGTTACCTGGCCCCCGACGGCGCGGCGCGGGTCGAGGTCCTGTCGACTCTCGATCTCAGCAGCAACCGCAACATGCGCCGTTTCGTGAAGTCGGTGCAGACGGTGGCACCGGATGCCTCCGGTGCACCGGTCATGCTGGTCGAAGGCGGGGAGGCGGTGGTGCACGCCTTCCGCAAGGCCACGTCGCTCTCGCTTCTGGGGATCACGGCCTTGCTCCTGCTCGCGCTGCGCAGCATCCGCGACACCCTCACCGCCCTCGCCCCGCTCGGCCTCGCCGCGCTGCTGACGGTGGCGGTCATGCACCTGATCGGAATCTCCTTCAATCTGGCGAACATCATCGTGCTGCCGCTGCTGATCGGGCTCGGGGTGGCCTTCGGAATCTATCTCGTGACCCGCTGGCGCGGCGGGGTCGCGGTTCCCAATCTCCTGCGCAGCAGCACGCCCGCCGCGGTCCTGTTCAGCGCCCTGACCACGATGAGCTCCTTCGGCAGCCTCGCCGTGGCCACCGATCCCGGCATGTCGATCCTCGGACAGACCCTTTCGATCTCTCTCGCCGCCGTCCTGTTGTGCATCCTGACCCTGCTGCCCGCGCTGCTCGTGCTGCGCGGTCCACCCCGACCGCACAAGGGCGCCCCCGGCAAGGGCTCGGACCGGTGACCGCGGCCGCGCCCCCGCCTCCCGTTCCTGGACCTCGCATTTCGCGCGGGCTGCGGACCGCGATCGTGCTCTCGGGTATTGCGGGCCTGGGCCTGGGCATTGCGCTGCTCGTGCACAGCGGCCTGGGCGACATCCTGCACATTCTCGACCTCGCCGGTTGGACCCTGCTGTGGGTCGTACCCGTGCACATCGTCCCGCTGGCGCTCGACGCCGCCGGCTGGCACACGCTGCTAAGGGGGGAACGGCGCGTCGGCATGGTCTTTCTGACCTGGGCGGCGTCCGTACGCGACTCGATCAACACCCTGCTTCCGGTTGCGAGGATCGGCGGCGAGATGGTCGGCGTGCGCCTGCTGATGCTGCGCGGGATTGCGGGCGGCCGCGCCGGCGCCAGTGTCATCGTCGAGATCACCGTAACGCTGGCGATGCAGTTTCTGTTCACGCTGGCGGGGCTGATCCTCCTGCTCTATTACTTGCGCGACAACACCGCGGCCCGGATGCTCATCATCGGACTGCTCGCGACGCTGCCGATCCTGATCGTGTTCTTCCTTCTTCAGCATCGCTGGGGACTCTTTCAGATCCTCGAGCGCATACTGCAGGCGATCACCGGACGCGAGGTGCTCGCACTGATCGGCGACCCGGCACACCTCGACGGCGCCATCCAAAGCCTGTACCGCGACCGCACCCGCGTCCTGGTCTGTGCCTGGTGGCAGTTTGCGGGGCTCATGGCCGGCGCCGCCGAGCTGTGGTTCTCCCTCTATCTGCTCGGCCACCCGCCCAGCCTGCTTGAGGCCGTTCTCCTGGAGAGCCTGGCGCAGGCGGTACAGAGCGCGTCGTTCATCGTGCCGGCCGGACTCGGCGTCCAGGAGGGGGCCTTCGTCCTGTTCGGTGCGGCCACCGGACTGACGCCCGACCTCGCACTGGCGCTTTCGCTGACCCGTCGCCTGCGACAGGTCGGCTACGGTGTTCCCATGCTGCTGTCCTGGCAATGGATGGAAGGCCTGCGCCTGCGCCGGCAGGCGCGCACCACGGAGTAGGTGCGCTCCGTACCGCAGACCGGGCATGGACCGCGTCCGCGTTCTGCCGTTAGAATCCCGGGTCGTGCCACAACCCTGGGGAGGGATACGGATGGTGGCTGCCTTGCGCGTCGGCTCCGCCGAACATCGCGACCTTTTCTGCCGCTTCTTCGTCGAATCGCATCTGCGTTTCGATCCCGAGGCCATGCCCTGGCCGCAGCTCGAAGGCAGCGCCCGCGACCGCCTGACGACGCTTCCGTTCTGGGGCGAGGCGGTCTCGACCGAACACGTCACCGCGCGCACCGTCCAGCGGGCCGCCGAACGCGAGCCCGACCCGGTGGTCCGGGAGGCGCTCGCCCTGCAGGGCGAGGAGGAAGGCCGTCACTCACGCCTGCTCAGCGCCCTCGTACACTTCTACGACATCCGACTGCCGCCCCTCAAGGAGGAGCCGGAGGACGGAGATGTCGAGCGCGCATTCCTGCACGCGGGATTCGGGGAATGTTTCGACTCCTTCTTCGCCTTCGGACTGTTCCGCATCGCCCGCGACTCCGGCTTTTTCTCCCGCGAGCTGATCGACATCTTCGAGCCGATCATGCAGGAGGAGGCGCGGCATATCCTGTTCTTCGTCAACTGGGTGGCCTACCGGCGCGCGCAACTCCCGTGGTGGCACCGGCCGCTGTTTCGGCTGCGTTGCGCATGGGTCATGGCGCGCCAGGTCTGGAGCCGGATCAAGACCGCTCGCGGCATGAACGAGGGCGAAAACTTCACCATGAAAGGGCACGAGGAGATCGACGCCGACGTCACGCCGCGTCGCTTCATGGAGTTGTGCCTGGAGGAGAACGAGCGCCGCTTCGACCGCTACGACCGGCGCCTGCTCCGCCCGCGTTTCGCGCCCGGTATCGCGCGCCTGGCGCTGCGGATACTGCCGCGCGGCGCACGGGCGTAGGGCCCCATGAGCGCACCGGAAAGGTCTTCCGACCGTCACCGGCGGCGCCTGCGCCTGAGCGTACTCCTGTTCGCCCTAGCTCTCGCCCTCGCCGCCCTCAAACTCACTCACCGCGCCTGGCCGATCGAATCCTTCGTGCTCGACCTTGCGCATCACTTCGAGCCTCCCGACATCACCTACCCGACGGCCGCCCCCGGGGATGAGGGAATCGATCCGGCCGCGCTCGCGACCATACGGCAGGGGCTCGCCGCGCACGGTACCACGGCGCTGCTGGTAGTGCGCGGCGGGCGACTCGTCTATGAATGGTATGCACTGCGGGCGGGACCGGACCAGCCGCACTACACCGCCGCCCTCGCCAAGGGGGCGATCGGCAGCATGGCGTTGCTCGCCGCGCTGACCGAGGGCCGGTTGCGCCTGGACGAGCCGGCCTGGAAATTCCTCCCGCAGTGGCGGCACGATCCGTTGCGCTCCCGAATCCGCATCCGCGATCTCGCCTTCCACACCTCGGGACTCGCCGACGTCGACTTCTTCCGCGGTCAGACCGGCATGCTGCGCGGCTGGCGCAAGACCTATTACCGCCATCCCGCCGAGCGCTTCCGCCTCGCCATCGACCGCGTCCCACTCCTGTTCACCCCCGGAACGCACTACCGGTACAGTGGGATCGGATACTACGCGCTCGCGTATGCCTTGACGGTCGCGCTCCAGGGAACAGCCGATCCCGATATCCGTTCGCTGTTGCGGGACCGCATCATGCGCCCGCTCGGGATCCCGCAACGGGACTGGCAGATCAGTTACGGGAAGTCCTATCGCGCCGACGGCCTGACCCTGTATGCCATGGGCAGCGGCGCGGACCTCACCGCCCGCGCCGAAGCCCGCATCGGTGAGATGATCCTCCGGAACGGCCGCTGGAACGGGCGCACGGTCGTGAGCCCCTATTGGCTGCGACAGATGTTGGCGGGAACCCGAGCGCCGCCCTACCGGCCGGATCCGGATCCGCGGGGCCGCCCGGTTCCCAGCGGCGGGTGGTGGCTGAACACCGACGGCGCCTGGCCGTCGCTCCCGCGCGATGCGATCGCCGCCGAGGGTGCGGGACACCAGATCCTCCTGGTGGTCCCGAGCCTCGATCTGGTGTTCGTGCGCCAGGGGCGTGCGCTCGGCGCCGCAGACGCCGATGCGCGGCGCTACTGGGGACTCGCCTCGAAATGGATCTTCGCGCCGCTCATGGCCTCCATCACGGGCCCCGCGCGCGCACCCTCTAGCCCCGATATCCGAACAGCCCGCGCGCCTTGATCAGCGCCGCCGCGGGCTCGGGCACCATCCGCTCCCAGTTCGGATTGCCGTCGCGGATGCACTCGAGCACCGCGCGCCCGGAGATCGACAGACAGTCGGGATCCACGTCCTCCAGGCCTTCTATATAGTCGTTCTCCAGGAGATAGGCGTACAGGTGCTTCAGGTTCGGGGCGACCTGGAGGGTCTCGGCGCCGATCCGCTCGCCGCTCTCGGGATCCTGCAGCGGATAGACGTAGATCTTGAGGTCGTTCTTGAACAGGCGCCCGAACGACTCCAGAATGCCGCCCGCAAGATCGGCATAGTACTTTTCGTCGAACACGGCCTTGAGCGAGGCCGCGCGCATCGCCAGACCGACCATTTTGTGGGTATAGCGGAAGAGGTAGGCGGCAAGCCGGTGGTATTCCCCATAGTTCGAGATGAGGACCGTCTGCCCAAGCGTGCCCAGCGTATCGACGCGCTCCAGAAAATCGTGGGGGTCGATGCTCTTTCCGTCGCCGTTGGTCAGGCTGTTGAGGGTCATCTCGAGCAGCGTGATCACGCTCTCCCCCTGGACCTGCGCCTCCTGCACGAAGCGCTCATGGGCCGAGTGCAGCATGTCCATATCCGCGCGCGTGACCGGGTGGAACTTTCCGCGCTCCACCAGGACCGCCTTCTTGTACAGGGCATCGGCGGGCTGGATCACGCGCCCGTCCGCCGTGAACATCGCCGCGTTGGTGAGTCCGTCCTGAACCAGGCGCAGCGCCATGAGGCGGTTGTCGATCCCCTCGAACGCCGGCCCCTGGAACTCGATCATGTCGACCTCGACGCGCGCCGCGGTCACGTCCTCCACCAGCGCGTCGAGCAGCACGGCCGGGGTCTCCCAGGTGTACAGCGCCCCGTGGATCAGGTTGACGCCGAGGATCCCCAACGCCTCCTGCTGCTGCACGTTCTCCTTGTCCCACATGCGAACGTGCAGGACGATCTGGGAGGGGGGCTGCCGGGGGTGGGTCTGGAAGCGCACACCCAGCCAGCCGTGGCCGTCCAGGCGGTGCTTGAAACTGTGCGCCGCGACCGTGTCGGCGAATGCGAAGAAGCGGGTACCTTCCCCGCGGCGTGCGTTCAGGCGTTCGACCAGCAGCCCGTACTCGTGGTCGAGCATGGTCTCGAGGCGCTCACGGCTGACATAGCGCTGGGCTGACCCATAGATCGAGTCGCTGAACACCATGTCGTAGGCGGACATGGCCTTGGCCAACGTCCCGGCCGCCCCGCCGACCCGGAAGAACCAGCGCGCCGTCTCCTGCCCGGCGCCGATCTCGGCGATCGTCCCGTAGGTCTCGGTATCGAGATTGATGCGCAGCGCCTTGTGCGCCGTACCCGAGACGTTCGCCGCCGGCGGTTCCGAACCGGCCCCTCCGCCGCCCGACTGCTCGCCACCCGCGGGACTCATTCCCACCTTCCGGTCGCTCCCTGCGGCGGGACACCCCGCCACCTCCCTCCCTGAGCGGCCGCCGCGCCGTAATCCTTAGCCGCGGCCCGCCCGGATCCGCGCCGTGTGGTCGGCGACCGATACCGAAAGTATACTTGCCACGCCGGCCAGGGGGGGCGGGAGGGGCCATATGCACAGACAAAGGACGGGCGTTCCGGCGGCGGCGATCGCCGGTCTGCTCATCGCATTCGCGTCGCCCGCAGCCCGGGCGACTCCGGCGGCGGACACCGGGGACGCGAGGCTCGAGGCCGGTTGGATCGAGGAGGCCCGGATCTACCCGGGCGCCTTCCTCCTCGAGGCCAAGCTCGACACCGGCGCCGACGTCTCCTCCCTTGATGCGCGCGATGCGGTATTTTTCCGCCGCGACGGCGAACGCTGGATTCGCTTCACGGTCACCAGCAATCGGGGGCGCACCGTGACCCTCGAGCGCCCGGTCGTGCGCATGGCCCGGATCAAGCGCCACTCGCATGCCTCGCAGCGGCGACCCGTCGTCCGGCTCGGAATCTGCATCGGCGACGTCTACCGCGAGACCGAAGTCAATCTCGTGGACCGCGCCCGCTTCCGCTACCGACTCCTGATCGGCCGCCGATTCATGGAGCACCGCGTCATCGTCGATCCGGCGCGGAAATTCCTGCATCCCCCGGAATGCAAGGGAATCGGACCGCGATGAACCCGCGCCAGGTGTATCTCGTCGCGGGCCTGCTCGCGGCGATCGGACTCGGCCTGTTCCTGTACAAATATCTGGTCCTCGGGTTCCCCCTCACGCCAACCACTCGCTCCGAGGTCTGGAACATCGAGGCGCGCCTCGTCTTCGACGGAACCGGCAGCCCGGTCAAGCTCAACCTCCTGCTCCCGCAGTCCTCGGACCGCTTCCGTATCCTCGACGAGAACTTCCTCACCCGCGGATACGGCCTGACCACCGGTCCGCGCGAGGACGGAAACCGCGAGGCCACGTGGTCGATCCGCTCCGCCAAGGGCCGACAGGTCCTCTATTATCGCGCCCTGATCGCGCGCCGGCCCGCCGCACAACGGGCGGCACGCACCACGCCGCCGCCGGCGCCCGCCGAGGTCCGGCTGCACGGGCCGGAGCTCGAGGCCGCCCGCGCTCTGGTCGCGGCCGCCCGCGCCCACAGCGCCGACGTCGATACCCTGGTCAGCGCGCTGATCGTGCGCCTCAACCAGACGCGGCCGGACCACAACACCGCCCTGCTGCTCGGACCGCACCCGTCGGCGCTCGCCAAGTGGGAGCGGGCGGTCGACGTACTCGCGTTGGCGGGGGTGCCGGCACGCATCGTTCAGGGAATCCGCCTCGAAGGCCAACGCCGCGACACCGGATTGATCCACTGGTTGAGCGCCTACGACGGCAAACGCTGGCGCTCCTTCGATCCCGGGTCCGGGCGGCCGGTCATCCCCGCCGCCTATTTCCCCTGGGCATACGGTTCCGCACCGCTCGCGCAGCTCACCGGCGCCGCCCGCCTGCGCGTGACGCTCTCGGTCGCCCGTGACGTCGAGGCCGGCATCCGCGTCGCCACCACACCCGGCGCCGCGTCGTATTCCCGCCTCCTCGACTTTTCCCTGTTCAGCCTCCCCATCGAGACCCAGACGGTGTACCGCGTCGCGCTGATGATCCCGTTGGGGGCCTTCGTCCTGGTGGTCCTGCGCAACCTCGTGGGGATCAGGACCTTCGGCACCTTCATGCCGGTGCTCATCGCGCTCGCCTTCCGCGAGACGCAGCTCCTGTGGGGCCTGCTGCTGTTCGCCATCGTCGTCGCCCTGGGCCTGTCGGTGCGCTTCTACCTCGAACGCCTCCATCTGCTGCTGGTCCCGCGCCTGGCCTCGGTCCTGATCGTCGTCGTCCTGCTCATGGCCGTCATCAGCGTCGTCAGCCACAAGCTCGGTATCGAACGCGGGCTGTCCGTCGCCCTGTTCCCGATGGTCATCATGACGATGACGATCGAGCGCATGTCGATCGTCTGGGACGAACGCGGCCCCAAGGATGCCCTGATGCAGAGCGCCGGGAGTTTCCTGGCCGCGGCGATCGCCTATCTGGTGATGTTCAGGCCCGAGCTGGAGCACCTCGCCTTCGTCTTTCCGGAGCTGCTGCTGCTCGTCCTCGCCGCGACCCTGCTCTTCGGGCGCTATTCCGGCTACCGCCTCACGGAGCTGCGCCGTTTCCGCGCCCTCGCCAAGGAAGGGCCCTGAGCGTGCACATCGCGGCGCGCCTGGCGCGGGCGGGGGTCATGGGGATCAACCGCCGCAACGCCGAATTCACGCTGCGCTACAACCGGCGCGACCGCTACCCCCTCGTCGACGACAAGCTGAAGACCAAGCGGCTCGCCGAGCAGGCGGGGCTCTGCGTTCCCGAACTCTACGAAGTGGTCGAGATCGAGCATCAGATCAAGGGGATCCACGAGCGGCTCGCGCGCTACCCGGATTTCGTGGTCAAACCGGCGGGCGGCAGCGGCGGTGACGGCATCGTGGTGATCACCGGGCGAATGAAGGACCACTACCGCAAGGCGAGCGGCGCCATCCTCACCCGCGAGGAACTGGACTACCACCTGCTCAACATCTTGAACGGTATGTTCAGCCTCGGCGGGTACCGGGATCACGCCCTGATCGAGTACCGGGTGAAGTCGGACCCGGTGTTCGGCGAGATCAGCTTCCAGGGCGTCCCCGACATCCGCATCGTGGTCCTGCTCGGCGTCCCCGTCATGGCGATGGTGCGACTGCCCACCCGCGCCTCCGACGGCAAGGCGAACCTGCACCAGGGCGCCATCGGCACCGGCGTCGACATGGCCACCGGGCGCACCCTGTCGGCCGTGTGGCGCAACACCGTGCTCGACGAACACCCCGACACCGGCAACGCGGTGACCGGGGTGCGGATTCCGCAGTGGGACCGGCTGCTGCACCTCGCCGCGCGCGCCTGCGACCTCACGGGGCTGGGCTACGTCGGCGTGGACTTCGTCCTCGATCGCGAACACGGGCCGATGATCCTGGAGCTCAACGCCCGCCCCGGACTCAACATCCAGATCGCCAACCGGGCCGGCCTGCTCCCGCGGCTGCGCGCGGTCGAGGAACACCGCGCGCACCTCGCCGACCTCGACGCCCGCATCGAATTCGCCAAGCGGCGCTTCGCCGCCCCGACGTCATGATCGCCCGGGCCGGCTCCCCGCACGCCCGGCCAAGCTGCGGGCGTCGGCTACGGCCCCACCCGGCCGAGGATCAGTTGCACCGCGGCGCCGAGCCCGACCGTGACGGCGAGGGCGATCCCCCAGACCCCCGACGCGAGCGGATTCGGCGCGCGCCCGGTGGGCGCCGAGTCCGGCGTCCGGTACATCGGCACGACGATGCGCAGATACACGGCGAGGGAGAGTACGCTGTTGAGGATGGCCGCGATCGCGAGCCACAGGAGGTGGGACGCGAGCGCCGCCCCGAAGAGCAGGAACTTCCCCGCAAACCCCGCCAGTGGGGGGATCCCCACCAGCGAGAGCAGGAAGATCACCATCGCCGCGCCCGTTGCAGGACGGCTTCGGCCCAGGCCGGTGAATGCGTCGAGATCCCGCCCGGTACGCAGCACGACCGCGAACGCACCGAGATTCATTGCCGCGTAGGCGGTCGCGAACACCACCAGCGAAGGCCGCGCGAGCGGCCCGCCGGTCGCCGCCACACCCAGGAGAAAGTATCCCGATTGCGCCACCGAGGAGTATGCGAGGAGGCGCACGACGTTGCGCTGCACGAGTGCCGCGAGATTCCCGTAGGTCATGGTCAGGACCGAGATCGCGGCGATCACGAGCGGCCACCCGAGTCCCACCGGGAGATCGCGCACCACCTGCGCCAGCGCGAGGATGGCGCCGATCTTCGGGACCACCGACAGGAATCCGGCCACTGAGACCGGCGCGCCATCGTAGGCGTCCGGCGCCCAGAAATGAAACGGCACCACGGCGGCCTTGTAGCCGAGACCGACGACTACCGCAACCAACCCGAGGGCCGCGGCGGGCGGCGCCCCGGTCACGCCCCCGAGCGCGGCGAGCAGCGTCGAACCCGTCGCCCCGACCCAGTAGCTGACCCCGAAAATCATGACCCCGCCGCTGACCGAGCCGAATACGAAATACTTCATGGCCGCCTCGGTGGCGCGATCGTCGTCGCGGTGGGCGACGAGCGCGAAGGAACCGAGGCTGGAGAGCAGTACGCCCAGCACCAGCAGCATCAGATCGCCGGACCCTGCCAGGATCAGCGCCCCGAGGGCGGTGAAGCACAGCAGGCTGTAGACGGTCCCTTCGCCCTCCTCCCCGGCGAGTTCGGCGCGCGCGAGCAGGGCCGACAGGGCCGTCGCCGGGAGGAGGATCAGGCAGGCCCAGGTGCTCAGGGCATCGACGCGGAAGGTCCCAGAGAACGCCGTCGACTCGACGCCGAGAAGCGGGATTGCGGAGAGTGCCGCCAGCGCCAGACCCGCCACCGTCACCGACAGCGCGGCGCGCGGCCGTCGCAGCATCTCGCACACCAGGACGACGACCGCCGTCAGCAGGACCGCAATCTCCGGGACCAGCAACAGCAGGTCGTGCGCCATCGATACCATCCCGTCGCGCGCCCCTACAGGTGCAACCAGGCGGTGGTCGTGTGAATCACGTCCAGGACCCAGAACGGGGCGACCCCGACGACGACCGTGAGCACCAGCAGCGGCGCGACCGCCAGCCACTCGCGCAGGTTCAGGTCGGCCATCGCCGCCCAGCGCGCCGGCAGTTCACCGAAGAAGGTACGCCCGATCGCCCGCAGGTACAGCGCGGCGGTGACGACGATGCCGATCACGACCACGACCGCCGGCGGCGAGACCCGCAGGGTCGCGAGAAAGATCTGGAACTCGGCCGGGAAATGCGCCAACCCCGGCAGGCCCAGGGAGGCGAAGGCGGCGAGCACGAAGGCCCAGCCTAGCCCCGGAACCACCTGCAGCAGCCCCCCGAAGGCCGCCGTCTCGCGCGTGTGCGCCCGATCCTGGATCATCCCGACGAGCAGGAACAGCGCGCCCGTCACAAGCCCGTGGCTGACCATCTGCAACACCGCCCCGTCGAGCGCCAGGGCACGGACCGCCGGACCGCTCGCGAGCGCGGCCACGGCCACTGCGACGACGACGTAGCCCATGTGATTGACCGATGTGTAGGCGACGAGCCGCTTCAGGTCGGTCTGCGCGAGGGCCGCGAAGGCCCCGTACAGGGCGCTCACCACACCGAGGATCAGGATCACGACCCCCGCCGCACGGAACGCCTCGGGAGTCATCTGCAGCGCGAACCGCACGAGCCCGTAGGTGCCGAACTTCAGCATCACCCCGGCCAGAATCACGCTCCCGGCGGTCGGCGCCTCCACGTGCGCCGCCGGCAACCAGGTATGCACCGGGAAGATCGGGATCTTCACAGCGAACGTCACCAGCATCGCGATCAAGGCAAGGGTGGCAGCGGTCCCCGAGAGCGGCGGGTGGGCAATCCAGACCCGCATATCGAAGGTATGCGGGCTGCTCCCCAGATACAGCCCCAGGATCGCCAGCAGCAGCGGAAGACTCCCCAGCAAGGTGTAGAGGAAGAACATCAGCGCCGCCCGCTGCCGGTCCTCGTGACCCCAGCCGGCGATCATGAAATACATCGAGACGAGCGACACCTCGAAGAATACGTAGAACAGCAGGCCGTCGAGGGCCGTGAAGGTCCCGATGGAGGCGGTCTCCAGGAGCAGCATCAGGATCACGTAGGCGGGCGCGCGCTCGCGGATTCGCGCCGAGTAGACCGCGGCGAGCAGAAACAGCAGTGCGGTGAGCAGCACCAGCGGCAGACTGATCCCGTCCACCCCGACGCGGTAGGCGGCACCGATCGACGGGATCCAGGCGAATTGCTCGACCTGCGAGAACCCCGACGGACCCACACCCCGCGCCCACATCGCCAAGGCGCCCAGCAACGTGACCGCCGTGGTCGCGATACCGATCCCGTGCGCACGGCGTGCGGAATGCAGTCCCCCGGACAGCACCAGGAGGGCGCCGAGGAGCGGAGTGAACAGCGTAACGGTGACGATCGGCACCCTTCCCTCCTATCGAAAGCCCGCCAGCCCAACGGCCAGGGCCGCGAGGAGGACGGCCGCCCCCGCCGCGGCGAGCGCCAGCTCGCGATGGACCAATCCCGTCTGCAGCGCGCGGGCGCGCGAGCCCAGCGTGCGGGCCCCCCGCGCCAGGGCGAAGATCAACCCGTCGATGCCGCGCTCGTCGCCGCGGCGCACCGAGCGCGCCAGCGTCAGACCGAGACGGCCGATCCCGAGGACCCCCGCATACAGTGCCTGTTCGAGCCGGTCGCAGCCGCGGGCGAGCGCCAGCGCCGGGCGCGCGACCCAGAAGTCGAGCCCGCCGGCGAGCGCGAACCCGCCCTCCGCGGCGCGGCGCAGCGGCCCGAGCAGGCGCGCCCCGGGGACGAACCAGCCCAGCGCGAGTCCCGCGAATGCCGCGGCAAGGCCGAACACCCCCGCGCCGGAAGCAACCGGCAACGGCCCGCCCGCCCACGCGGCGATCGGCCCGACGGCCGCCCCCAGCCCCGCCGCCGCGACCGCCAGTCCGGCGAAGCCCGCCCCCATCCAGCCGAGCCCGGGGACGCGGTGCTCCTCGCCCGCGCCGCGCCACAGCAGACGGAGGGCGCGCGCGACGTACGCGCCCGTGAGCAGCGTCCCCGCGAGCGCGAGCGGGGCGAGCAGCGGGGCGTGCCGGCCGGCAAGGGCCGCGGCGATCACCGCGTCCTTGGTGAAGAACCCGCTCAAGGGCGGGACCCCGGCGAGCGCGAGCCCCGCCACCGTGAAGCCGAGAAACACCCGCGGATGTGCGCGCCCTGCACCGCGCAGCCGTGCGAAGCCGGTCCCGCCGCGCGCGTGCTGGAACACCCCGGCGCCGAGGAAGAGCGAACTCTTGATCGCCGCGTGCGCGATCAGATGCAGGAGCGCCGCCAGCGGGGCGCCCGCACCGACCGCCACCAGCATCAGACCGTACTGGCTGGAGGTCGAGGCGGCGAGCAGCCGCTTGAGGTCGCGCTCGCCCAGGGCGATGAGTCCCGCGACCACCGTGGTGACGCCGCCGACCACCCCGACCGCGAGCCGCGCGCCCGGGGTGAGGAGCGGCTCCGCCCGGATCAGCAGGATCGCCCCGGCGGCCACCAGGGTCGCCGAGTGCAGGAGCGCCGAGACCGGCGTCGGCCCCGCCATCGCGCGCTGCAGCCAATCCTGCAGCGGCGTCTGCGCCGACTTGCCCATCGCCGCCAGCAGCAGGAGCAGCCCCGCCAAGGTCGCCGCCGGCCCGCTCAGCGGCGCGGAGGGGAGGACACCGGTGCCGGTATGCGCGATGAACAGAAAGGCCGCCGTGTACAGGCCCAGGTCGGCGCTGCGCGTGTAGAGGAAGGCGCGCAGCGCCGCGGCCCCGACCCCGGGGCGCGCATGCCAGAAACCGATGAGCAGATAGCTGCTCAGCCCGATGAGTTCCCAGGCGGCGAGCAGCGAGATCCAGTCGCCCGCCAGCACCAAGGCCTGCATCGCCGCGATGAAAAAGGACATCGTGGCGAAAAAGCGTACCCGCTCGGGATCCCCCTTCATGTAACCCACGGCGTAGATGAGCACCAGGGTGCCGACGCCGGCGACCACCAGCGAGAGCAGTGCGGTCAGCGGCGTGGCGATCAGGCGCAACGGCAATCCCGGCAAACCCGGCAGCAGCAGCTCGGCGCGTGTCCCGTGCGCGATCCCGACCGCCAGCGCGCCGCCCGCGGCGAGGGCGACGATCGCCCCGAGCAGGGCCGGTGCGGCGGGCGCCCGGCGCAGCAGCGGGATTGCGACGGCCGCGGCGAGCGGGCCGAGGACGGCGGGGACGATCGGATTCACCCCTTCAGCTCCCCGGCCTCTTCCATCTCCACCGAGCCCTTCGCCCGAAAGCGCGCAGTCGCCACGCCGAAGCCCACCGCCATCTCCAGCGCCATCACCGTCATCACGATCAGCACGAACATCTGTCCGGCGTACGCACCCGGGTGGAGGAAGCGCCAGAACGCCGCCAGATTGACGAGTGCCCCCGCCAGGATCAGCTCCACGCCCATCATGATCATGACCAGATTGGTCTGCGACAGCGCCCCGTAGAGGCCAACGCCGAACAGGGCCGCCCCGGTGACGAGTGCTGCGATCAGTGCCGCCGTCATCGTGCCGCCTTGCCTTCGCGCCGGCGTACCGCGACCGCCGTCGCCGCGATCATCGCCGTGAGGATCGTCACCCCGGCGGTCTCGAACACCAGCATCGAACGCCCCAGCAGTTCGAGCCCGAGCGCGCGCGTCTGCTGCGCCGCCGCGGGCGCCTGCGCGACCACCGGACCCCAAGGGGTCAGCACCGCCACCGCCAGCGCCGCGCCGCCGCCGATCGCGCCGGCGGCGATCGAAAACCGCTTCTGGTGCGTCATCTCCATCGCACCCAGCCCACCGGGATCCATCATGTACATCACCATGAAGATCGCCATGATGCTCATCTCCGTGGCCATCATCATGATCTGCAGGACGCCGAGGAACTCCGTCTGCATGGCGAGGAACATGGCGCCGATCGCCGTCTGCGAGAACAGCAGCGCCAGCGCCGAGCGCACCATCGACGAGGTGCGGAACACCGCGACGCCGAACCACACTGCGGCGAGGCCGAAGAAGGCGATGAAGAAGGTCTGCGCGTGCATCACGGCACCGCCAGGACGAGGAGGCCGACGACGAAGATGTTCAGCAGCGCCAGGGGGATGCCGAGCTTCCAGCACCACGCCAGGAAGTGCGCCTCGCGCACCCGCGGCAGGCGGCCGCCGAGCGCGAACATCGCCGCCGCCACCGCCAGCGTCTTGAGCCCCGTCCACGCCCAGGGCGGGAGCCACGGCCCGCGCCATCCCCCGAGGTAGAACACGGTCGTCGCGAGCGCCACCGCCACGACCAGCAACGCGCGCGCCAGCCGCAGGACCGCCAGCCGCCGGCCCGCGTACTCCGCCTCCACGCCCCCGGCCAGCTCGCCCGGGGCCGTCGGCAGATCGAAGGGCGGCAGGAATGCGAGCGCCATCGCGGCGATGAAGAACAGGACGAATCCCAGGGGTTGGTAGACGATGTTCCAGACCCCGGCCTGCGAATCCACGATGACGGTGGTGACCAGCGACTCCGCGCGCATGGCGACGGCGGTGATGGGCATGACGATAAGCATGGAATAGCCGATGAGCTGTCCAAGGAAGCGCCAGCCGCCGACCATCGCGTACGCCCCGTCCGGTCCCCAGCCGGCCATGATCAGCGCCACCAGCACGTAGGCGAAGGCGGCGTTGACGAACAGGGCACCGGTGGCGAGATCGACGATCACCAGCCCCGGCGCCCACGGCAGCACCGCCGCGGCGAGGACCGCTGCGACCAGCAGCAGCACCGGTGCGGCCTCGAAGAACAGACGATCGGGCTTGCGCGGCACGAACGACTCGCGCCCGATCAGGGCCGCGGCCGCAAACAGCGGCCCGCCCGGGCGCATGCGCCCGGTCCGTGCCCACGCCTCGAGCACGGCGACGGCATAGGCGCCGGCCAGGAGCGCCGCGAGGACGGCGACCGTGGTCACGCCACGACCTCCCACGGCGAGAGGTCCAGCGAGGCGACCGCCGTCAGCGCGTCGCCCAGCTCGCACTGCGCGACCAGGGACCCGATGCGTTCCAGGAGAACGGTCGAGGGGGTGTCGAGCCGCGCCGCCGTCACCCGGCCGCGTTCCACGCTCACCGCCAGGCGCGCACCGCCGCGCGGCGTCTCGACCAGCGCTTCGCCGGTACCCGACGCGGCGCCGATGCCGGGCACGCCGGAGTCGTCCAGCACGCCCGCCGCCCGGACCAACCGCAGGCTCTGCTCGATCTCATCGAGACGCACGGCCAGACGCGCGCGGGCGTCGCCGTCCGGCCGCGTGACCGGCTCGAATCCGAGCGCACCGTACACCGGGTCCCCGACGCGCCCGTCCGCCGCAACCCCCGCGGCGCGCGCGACCGGTCCGCGCAGGCGCCCGTCCGCCGCCAGCCGGCCGATGCCGGCCAACCGCGTTTCCAGCAGCGGGGTGCGCCTGACGCCCCGCACCAGTACACGCACCGCCGCCGCCAGCCCCGCGATGCGCGCCGCATCCGCGCCCCGCATCGACGCCGCCAGACCCCAACTCCGCCGCGCGTGGACCTCCAGGCCGAGGCGGCCCAGGAACACAGCCAGCCACGCGAGGTGACTCGCCAGGCGCTCCCGCTCCGCCGCGCCCGCGCGGGCGCGGGCACCGCGCGAATCGGGTTCGACCCCTGCGGCGCACTCCAGTGCGCGGCGCGCGAGCAGCCGATACGCGACCGGGGCCAGCGGATCCATGGCGCCGAGCCGGCGGGCGAATTCGGCGGCGGGCAGCCCGCGGCCGCCGGCATCCGCGACCGCCGCGGCGGCGGCCGCCACCGGGGCCTGCGCCGCCGCGCCCGCCACGGTGTCGCCGTCGAGCGTGAGCACGAGCGACAGGCCCCCGGGCAGGCCGGGGAAGAGCGGCCCGAACGGCACCTCGATCCAGTCCATGGGCAGGCCGTCGGGGCTGCGCGGCAGGTCGCGCGTCACCGCCACCATCGACATGAAGGTGGAATGCCCCGCAACGTGATCCATCGCCCCATGGTCCATTCCGGTATGCGCCGCCGCCGAATGCTCCGCCCCGGAGGGATCCATCGGCGCGTGTCGCCCGCCCGCCGCCTCCGATGCTGCGTCTGCGGCGTGCCCCGCTTCAGGTGCGTCCTTCGCGGCGGCGGCACGCGGGACCAGCGTCATGCCGCACTTGGGGCAGGAGCCCGGTTCGTCGCGCACCACTTCGGGGTGCATCGGGCAGGTATAGGCGCTCTCCCCCCCGCCGCGCCCCGCTTCCATCTCCATGCCCGTCGAGGCATCGACCGCGTCCGGCGCATGCCCGCCCTCGTCCTGCGCCTCGCGTGGGACCAGCGTCATGCCGCACTTGGGGCAGGAGCCCGGTTCGTCGCGCACCACTTCGGGGTGCATCGGGCAGGTATAGGCGCTCTCCCCCCCGCCGCGCCCCGCTTCCATCTCCATGCCCGTCGAGGCATCGACCGCGTCCGGCGCATGCCCGCCCTCGTCCTGCGCCTCGCGTGGGACCAGCGTCATGCCGCACTTGGGGCAGGAGCCCGGTTCGTCGCGCACGACCTCCGGGTGCATCGGGCAGACATACTCGGTCCGGCTGCGCAGCACCGGCGCGTCGAAGCCGGCCGCGTCACGGCGGAAGGCTCCCCCGGCGATCGCCCGGCGCAGGCGCCGAACGGCGTCGAGCAGTGCCGGCTGCGACAACTCCGCCACGACGTCCGCCCCCGGCAGCGGCGCGAGCGTGCCCGCCCCGAGGGCCATCACCGCCCGCGGTCGCATCATCTGCGCATACAGAACCGCGGCCGCCTCCCGCAGCTGCGCCGGCAGCGCGCCTGCGACGACCAGCACGCTCGCATGCCGCGGGGAGGCGGCGGGCAACAGGCCGGCGCCGGCCAGGTCGAGACCCAGGGCCGCCGCGACCTCGGGCCCGGGCACCACGATCGCCGCGAGCATCTGTGCCTGGGCGCGCGCGGTCAGCCGACGCAGGCCGGACCACGCGCCCCGGCGTGCACCGTGGATCACTCACTGCCTCCGTAACGCGCCGCGGCTCCAGCCATAGAGCAGACCGAGAAACAGAATGGCGAGGAACACCCCCATGTCCAGCAACGCCACCAGCCCTTCGTGCCGGTAGACCACCGCCCACGGATACATGAAGGCCATCTCCATGTCGAAGGCGAGAAACAGCAGGGCGTAGCCGTAGTAACGTGCGTGATAGCGCACCCAGACCGGCTTCGGCGACAGCCGCCCGGCGGTCGCCGGCACGTCCTTTCCGGGTTCCCGCCGCTCACGCCCGACGGCCCGCGCCAGGCCGTACAGCGCGAGCGCCGCCCCGGCCGACCCCACCGCCAGGCCCAGAAGCAGCGCGTATTGCGCCAATGTACTCAAACCGCCACGCCTCCGAGTCCCGCGCTCGGCCCGTCGGCGCGAACTCCCGCCGGTTCCAGCACGAACCCGAGACGCCGCTCGCAGGCCGCAAACGCGCGCAGGATGTCCTCCCGGTCCGCGCCGCCAAGACTCACCAGCCCGTAGCGGTAACTCTCACCGTCCTGCATCTCCTCGGACAGCCGCCGCCCCGGTTCCGCCAGGATCTCGACGCGTGCGTCCGGGTGCCGTTCGAGGACGGCGGCCACGTCTTCCTCCGAGGGCACGCGCGCGACCCGGCAATCCTCGAAGGTCCGCAGCACGCAGCTCGCCGCGTGCCGGTGACGCCCCCGCCCGCGGCGCGGGCGCGGTGCCCTTCCGAGCGCGAGGTCGATCAGCAGCTCGTAGGGATTGAAGCCGTCCACCTTTTCGTAGAGGTCGGCGAATTGCGAGGCCATGCGCGGATTGATCTCGATGATGTGAATCCGGTCGTGCTTTGGATCATACATCATCTCGATGTTGAACAGCCCGCCGTCGAAGCCGATGCCCGTCATCACGCGCGCGGCGATGTCCGTCATCCGCGCCTGTACCGCCGGTGGAAGGCTCGAGGGATACTCGAAGCGCTCGAACGCCAGGCTGCCCGGGAACAGGACCGAGTCGACGATTCCGAACACGTGCGCATGGCCGCCGAAGACATACCCCTCCACGGTCACCTGCACCCCCTCGAGCAGTTCCTCCGCCAGCACGCGGCCGGGGCCGAACGCCTCCCCCGTGCAGTGTTCGAACAGCCGCCGCAGGGGATCGAAGAAGACCTCCGGCAGGCGCGCGCGGGCCAGGGCGCCGGCATACGCGCAGGCCTCCTCGACGCGACACGCGCCGACGGAGAAGAACGACTTGACCGGCTTGAGGAACAGCGGAAACCCCGGTACCACGGGGGCATCCCCGTCCGCAAGCGCAAACTCCGGGACCGCCTCGGGCACGATCGCCCGTTGCAGCAGCCGCGCGCGGTACTTGTGCTGGCACAGCAGGTTGGCCCGCGCCGGGACCCCGGGAAGCCCGAGACGTTCGGCCACGATACTCGCGAGCGTGCTGCCCGGGTAGTCGTCGGTGCTCACCACCGCATCGAGTCCGCCTGCGGAAAACCGGGCAAGTATGCAATCGACCTCCTCGAGCGCATCTCGCACCGGTTCCAGCTCCGGCGACGGCGCCACCATGCGCTCGAGTTCGATACTGGCGTACTCGTGAAACAGGATGCGGTGACGCCGCGCCGCCTCCAGCGCCGCGAGCTCCCGATAGTCCCGATGCGAGGGACAGAGGACGAGCACCGTGCTCATCAGCCGATCCGTGGTCGGGGGCTTGACTTGAGGAGCGCCCCCGGATCCCGGCACCCTCCCCTCGGCGGGAGCCGGCGGGCGCGAATCCCGTGGCGTCGCGTCACTTGCACGGCAGGAACCTCACCGTGGCCTGCGCCTGCGCCAGCACCCTGCGCAACGCCGCCACCGCCGCCTCGACGTCCTGCTCCGTCGTCTCCCGGGACAACGAAAAACGCAGGGAGCAGTGCGCATCCTGCACCCCCACCCCCATGGCGAGCAGCACATGGGTCGGATCCGGCGATCCCGATTTGCAGGCCGAACCCGACGAGACCGCCACACCGTTCTGATCGAGCGCGACCACCAGCGACTCCCCCCGCAGGCCCGGCAGGATCATGTTCACGGTGTTGGGCAGGCGCTCCCCGGGATGTCCGTTCAGGACCGCACCGCGCACGAGCCCGCGGATCTGCACCTCGAGTCGGTCCCGCAGCCCGCGCACCCGTTCGAACTCCCCCAGCGTCACGGCGGCCTGTTCGGCGGCGGCTCCGAGGCCGGCGATGCCGGCGACGTTCTGCGTACCGCCGCGCAGACCGCCTTCCTGGCCCCCGCCGTGCACCAGCGGAGACAGAGCGACCCCCTTGCGTACGTAAAGGGCGCCGATTCCCTTGGGGCCGTGGAATTTGTGCGCCGAGAGGCTGAACAGGTCGACCTCGAGATCCGCCACATCCACCGGGATCTTGCCGACCGCCTGGACCGCGTCGGTGTGGAACAGGATTCCCTTGCGATGCACCACCCGGCAGCACTCGCGAACGGGCTGAATCGTACCGACCTCGTTGTTGGCGGTCATGATCGACACGAGGATCGTATCGTCGCGCAGCACCGCCTCCAGGTCCCCGGGGTCGACCCGCCCCAGACGGTCGACCGGCAGGCGGGTAACCGTATAGCCGAGCCCCTCCAGGAAGGCGAAGGCACCGAGCACCGAGGGGTGCTCGACATGCGTCGTCACCAAGTGTCCGCCGCGCCCCGACCGCGCGAAGACCGCGCCCTTGATCGCCAAGTTGTTCGACTCGGAGCCGCCGCTGGTAAAGATCACCCGCCGCGGGTGCGCGTTGATCAGGCGCGCCACGCTGCGCCGCGCCGCCTCCACCGCCGCGTAGGCCTCCCGGCCCCGGCGGTGGAGGCTCGAGGGATTCCCGAAGCCCGCTTCCAGCCAGGGGAGCATCGCCTCGCGTACGAGCGGATCGACCGGCGTGGTCGCGTTGTTGTCCAGGTACACGGTGCGGCGCCGCCGAGCCCCGGTCGCCCCCGCGGCGGCGTGCCTCCGCCGCCGCTCACGCAGCACCCCGCGCCGCGGCTCCGCCCCGGACGGGACACCCCCGGCGAGCCTCGCGACCTCGCACAGCAGCGCCTTGTACACCGGAAACCCGGAAACCGGATCGTAGTGGTCCAGGTCGGTGAGGGCATTCACGTTCCAGTCCCGCCACGCCGCCGGCCCCACGGGGGTTCCGCCGCCCATGTCGCAATCGACCGCACCCGCTACGATAGCGCTGGACACCCGCGCCCTGAACGGCACCGCCCCTCTGGGGGTGCGCACCTCCACGAGGTCACCGTCGCGGATCCCACGCGCGGCCGCGTCCCGTTCATTGATCTCGACCATCGGCTCGGGCCGATCCCGGACCAGCCCGGGAATACCGTGATGCTGGGAGCGGAAATCCGTGTCCGGCCGCGCGCCGGAATTGAAGACCAAGGAGAATTCACGGGCGAGCGCGGGATCGGCCAGCGGCCCCTCGCGGGGCTCCGTGTACCGGGGCAGCGGCTCGTAGCCGTATTCTTCGAGCAGCGACGAGCGGATTTCGAACTTTCCGCTGGGCGTCTCGAATCCCGCTCTGCCGTCGGCCCGCAGCCCGCCCTTCTGCCACTTACGATACTCCGTGAACGGCGCCGGTATGCGCACGATTCCACCCGCCGCACGTACCTCCTCGAGGGTGAATCCGGATCCCTGCAGCACGAACCGGAGCATCTCCTCCTCCGTCTGCGGGTAGAGATCCCCGTAGCCGAGCCGGGCGGCGAGTTGCGCCATGATGCGATAGTCGTTGCGCGCCTCGCCCAGCGGCTCGATCAGCTTCTCCCGCAGCCGGAAGATCGGCCCGTACGTCATGTACGAATCGATCTCGAACATCGTGGTAGCGGGGAGCACGAGATCGGCGAATGCGGCATCCGCGGTCCGCTGCCGATCGATGCAGACCACGAAGTCGAGCTTCTCCAGCACCCGGCGCCAAACGGCGGGCTGCGGCCACGATGTCAGCAGCGATGCCCCGTGAATGATCAGCGCCCGGATCGGATACGGGCGCCCCTTCAGCACCGCATCGACCAGCGCCGTGGCGTGCGACTCGCCGCGGTAATGGCTGTAGAGCGGAAAGCGTCCGCGCCCCGCCGCCCGCGCCAGATCCGGGTTCGGCTGATTGCACGATCGGTTGATGGGGAAGTGCGACCCGCGCATGGCCAACCCGATGCCGCCGGGGACGTCGAGTTGGCCGGCCAGCGCGAACAGCGTCAGCACCGCGCGGATCGCCTGAACACCGCTGTCGGAATACTCGAGACCCGTGTACATGACGGGGCAGGCGCCGCGCGCCGTGCCGATGCGTCGCGCCAGGGTGCGCACCGTCCGCGCCGGTACCCCGGTGATCCGTTCCGCGGCCTCGGGCGGAAAGTGCTGCACATACTGCGCCAGTTCGTCGAAGCCCCGGCACCAGTTCTCCGCGAACTCCTCGTCCAGAATCCCTTCGTCGATCAACACTCCGATCATCGACAGCGCCAACGCACCGTCGGTGCCGGGCCGGATCGGAATCCACTCGGCCCCGCATCGCTCCACAGTTTCGGTTCTGCGGGGATCGATGACGACCACCTGCGCCCCTCGCCCCGCCGCCGCCTCCAGGCGGCGCATGTCGATCGGTGGTGAGTCCGTCGCCGGATTGGCGCCCCACACGACCAGCAGCTCCGCATTCTCCATGTCCGCGTACATGTCGACGAGCATCCTGCCCATCGTGACGTGCGGGGCGATCATCGCGAACGAGACGTAGCACAGCGCACCAACCCCCATCGTGTTGGGGGAACCGAATGGAAAGAGGACGTTCGACGCCGACGATACCGCCACGCCACGAGGCTGGAACAGATCACAGAGGGACAGTTCGAACGCCCCCCGCCCGGTGTAGACGGCCACCGCCTCCGGGCCCGACTCCGCTTTGATCCGCTCCAGGCGCTGCGCGATCTCGTCGTAGGCGGCGTCCCAGGTGGTGGTCTGGAAGTCGAACGCGCCTTTCGGACCAGCGGCGCGTCGCAACGGATGGCGCAGGCGATGCTCCGCGTAGACGATCTCGGGGGCGTGCCGCCCGCGCCGGCACAGCGCCCCCAGGGGATGGTCCGGATCCGCCCGGATGTCCGTGAGCCTGCCGCCCTCGATGCGAACCTCCACCCAGCAACCCGCGGGGCATACTCCGCAAACTCCCTTTCTCCACGCCCCATCCGTCGCGCCGCCGCTCGCTGCCACCGCAGATCTCCGTCGCCTCGTGCCCGCGCGCCGCCCGTCGCGGTCGCGCCTCCCTTACACGGTCACTCCGTCATGAATATCCGCGGCGGTCCCCACCCGAACGAGTAGATCTTGAACGGCGCCGCTTTCCTCCCGTCCATGCCCGGGGAACCCGCCCACATGCCCGGAAGTGCGATGCCGCACACCAGCGGGTGCTCCGCCAGCAGCTTGCGCACGGCCGCGACCGGTACGTGGCCTTCGACGACGTAATCGCCGATCTTCATCGTGTGGCACGACGCCAGCGCGGGCGAAACGCCGTTTTCACGCTTGTAGAGCCTAAGCCGTTTGTACGGAAGATTCACCGTCTTGACCTGGAAGCCGTGTCGCCGCAGGTAGCTCACGTAGCCCCGGCAGCAGCCGCAGGCCGCATCCTTGTAGACCACCGCCGGCGGCGGCTTCGCCGCGCCCGCCGGTGCATCCGCGGCTACGGCCCGATGCAGTGGGGCCAGTGGCAATGTCAGTCCCAGTACCAGTCCCAGCGTGCCGGAAAATCTCCCGAGCCCATTCATAGCACCTCCCTGCAGGTCGTCTACCACGATCAACGTAAAAGCGGTCGACCGCGGGACGGTGCGGCCGACCGCCGGATCTTATCGTTTCCCTGTCAGTGGGAATGCCCCGGCATTGCCGGCGGCCCGATCCGCTTCGCCGCCAGCGCCCAGAGCGCATCGACGCCGACCACCAAGCCGATGATCCAGCTGTTCCATGCAGCCGCGGCTACGGCCGTGAACCCGAGCAGCCACGGCGCGAAGAACAGCCACGCACCGAGGACCAGATTGATCCCTTCCGGCCACCGGGACGGCTGGCTCAGCGCCCACGCGGCGAATACCACCACGGCCGTACCGAGCACGTATGCGTTCCACGCGGCCGCGTCGAGGGTATTCAACCCGTAGAAGAACGGCGTGAAGAACAGCCACGCGCCGAGCGCCAGGTTCAACCAGTCCTGTCATCGCCCTTGCGTCTCCATGATCCACCCCCTATCCCGCCGTGCGGCGGGCGAACGATCGTCCCGCTCGAAACCCTTTCCCGCTCCATTCGATTCCACTCTACACCTTGCAGCATCGTGCAATGTCAAGCTCCTTCCTGCCGCCGGCACCGGCACCACGTACAGTCGCAACCCGCGGACAGCTGCAGCAGGCCCTTGCGCGCCCGCGCCGCGATCACGGAATACCAAACCCGCTTCCGCAGCCGCGGCCGGTAGACACGCCGCAACCATTCCCCCCGTCTCGCCGCAAGCGCGGCGGCGAGTCCCGCCGGTCCCGCACCCGAGATCTCGATCGTCGCCGTCACCGCTTTCGCCCCGGAAGTCTCAATGCCCCACCGCGCGCACGTCCACGTGCGACGTCAGGACTGTGCCCGACCACCCGTGAGCTTGTACAGCGGCACCCAGATCAACGCGAAGTACCACCCGTACGCGTAGGCCTCGACCAGGCCGATGAAGAAACCCTTCCAACTGAGCCATTCGAATCCGGGCAGCAGCGGCGCCCAGGAGCGGTACATCGCATGCCCCGGAAACGCCAGGTCGAAACCCACGCAGAGCACGAACGTGACCGCCAGAAACAGGCTGGTCGCATGCCCGACCGCCGCCAACGATATACCGTGTTTTTCATCATTCGCCTCCTGCCCTCGGGCGCAAACTACGTGTGCAGCTAATATCAATGGCACTTACTTAAGCTCCGGCCACTCCAAACCGCGTGGAGTTGAGCCACGGAACCCACGAAACGCACGGAAAGCTTGTGTCTTTGCCGGTGGGTTCCGTGGCCATTTTTTTACCATGCGGGCACTAAGTAAGCGCCATTTCAGTCAATATCCCTTACCGACCGCCAGCGTCGGGGAAACGGCTACGGACAAGGGCCCGGCTTTTCCGCGCGTTCCGTGGCTCAACCCGACATCGCTCGCGCCGGTATCGACGGCTGGACCGCAAGTGCGCACCCTTCGTGCGCGGCTCCGTGAAACGCCGGCCGGCTCAGGGCACGATGGCCATCTGGTGCCCTTCGCCCGCGGGGAGCCGGATCGTCCCTTCGACCTCGAGCGTCTTCTGTCCGACCACCCAGATCACGGGCTTCTTGCTGCTCGACACGTAGAGCTTCCCTGTGCCGTGTATCACGTTGAGGTGGTACGGCGACGGGGAAAGGTCCAATGCCCGCCGGCGGCCGGTCTGCGTGTCGATGGCCACCAGCTTGTTCGCCTTCTTGCTGGTCACGAACAGCGTCCTGCCGTCATCGCCAATGTCCAGACCGTGCAGTACCGGCCCGACCTCGAAGGTCCGCACGACGTCCCCTCGCGCGACGTCGACCACCGAGACGCGCCCCGCCCGCACATTGGCGACGTAGATCCGCTTCTCGTCCGGGGAGAATTCCATATGCTCCGGAACCGGTCCCGCCTGGAGCGTCCTCGCGACCTGCCAGTTCCCAAGGGAAATTTCGCTGATGGTGCCGTTTCCGGCGTTGCTGACATACGCCCGCCTGCCGTCGCGCGTAATCAGCGTGTAGTTCGGCACCGGTCCGGTCCGGATCACGTGCACGACGCGATCGGTGCGCAGATCCACGACACTGACCGCCGCTCGCATCGGATGGGTGGACAGCACGTAACGACCGTCCGGGGTGATCGCCTCATGGTGGGACCAGCCCTTGACCTTGATCCTGGACATCACATGGCCGTGTTCCGGATGGATCAGATACAGGTAGCTGTTGCCCTGGTCCTTGCCCTGGGTCCTGACCTCATCCAGGCTGCCCGCGATCAGGTACTCGCCATCCGGCGTCGCCACCAGGCCGTGCGGATTCTTTACCCCGGGGTAGCGCGCGGTGATCCTGTTCGTGGCGGCATCGACCGCGATGACCTCATTGGCCTTCCCGAGCGGGATATAGACGGTCGGCCCGGCCTCCACCCGCAGGGGCAGCATCGCAGTCGCCAACAGGGCCGCCGACACCAATAGCCGCAAGAAAGCCGCTCCATTTTCTGTCCTGTTCATGTCCCCATCCTCCGAAGTAGTGGGAGTTGACGAATCATTTGCGCACGCTGCGCCGCATGAAACCGAGAATCGCCCGCACCTGGGCCGCAGTGAGCGACGCATTGCCGCCGCCCGCCGGCATCAGGACCGAACCATCCGGAGCCCGGATCCCTTCCCTTACCCGCCGCACCAGGGTGTCGTCGGGCCGGTCCAGGGGCCCCGGACGCGCGGTCAGGTCCGGCACCCCCGGCATGGCGCCTTCACCCTCCGGGCCATGGCAGACCGCGCAGTTGCGCAGATAGAGCCGCTCCCCCGAATCCCCGTCGCCGGTCGATCCGCCCTGCGCGCCGCCGGACCAGAAGATCGACGTCCACGACAAGGCGGCCAACAGAACCGGCAGACCGGCCCGCACAACATGACCCCGCGCCGGCCGGCGCGGGCATTCCGCGAATCCCTTTCCCGCAGTCCTGGCACGCGCATCCGCAATTCGCTGGCGATGACCGCTCGCACGGGGGATGGCCATGGACTCCCGCTCCTTTTTCGGCCCGATTCGCGGCGTCCAGGCGAGACAGTCCCAGGATGCCGAAGCCGGGACGCCTTCCGTACCCCTCGACCGCAAGGGTTCGACATGACGCTACAACCTGTCTGTTGCACACACGTCAAGGGAAAGGCATCGGTCGCACCTCCGCCCGCCGATGCGTCGCCCCGCGACGCCACCCACGGGCTGGGTGCACAGTTGACAAAAACGAACGTTCGTTCTACCATTTTTTCTATGGGCCGATCTCCAGCAACCCGCCGCAAGCGGGACGCCGCCGCTCCCCGCGAGCGCGTGCTGGCGAGCGCGCTGCGCCTCTTTACCCGGCACGGCTACTTCAATACCTCCGTGCACGATATCGCCCGCCACGCCGGCGTGAGCATCGGCTCGATCTACCACCACTTCCAGGACAAGGAGGACATCGCCCACGCCCTCTATGCCGATCTGCTGGCGCGGATGGTCGGGCGCATCGAGCAGATCCGTGCGGTCCACACGACCGCCCGGGACCGCTGCCGGACCCTGATGGTGCAGCTCTTCCGGATCACCGAGGAGCAGCCGGAAGCGATGGAATTCATGCTCTACGCCAAGCACCGGGAGTTTCTACCCTCCGCAACACCCGTGTGTTCGTCGAAGCCGTTCGCGATGATGCGCGAGATGGTGCGCGAGGGGATGGAGCGTGGGGAGATCCGATCGATGGATCCGATGATCGCATCGACCTGCCTTTTCGGCGGGGCGATGCGCCTGATCACGGCGCGCCTCGACGGGGTGCTGCGCGAGCCGCTGCCCGCACAGCTCGAGGCGGTGTGGGAATGCAGTTGGCGGGCCGTGGCGGTTTGAGGGGGCTTGGTCCCCACCGGCACGGGTTTTTTTGGCATGCAGTAGAACGAATGTTCGTTCTACAGGAGGTGGATGATGAAGCGCCTGGCCATCGTGGTTCGTGAGGACGCCTACGACAAGATCCTCACACCGCTCGCCTTCGCCTACCTGAGCGCCGCGGAAGGCACCGAGGTCGACATGCTGTTCGTGAACTGGGCGGTGCGCGCGCTCACCGAGGACGGGGCGAGGGCCTTGCGCGTCGAGGGCGCGCATGCCGATGCCGATCACTGGGTGCGCGAACGGGTGGCGGCCGCAGGGCTGCCCAACGACGTGCGTACCCTGCTCGCGGCGCTGCACGAGACCGGCAAGGTGCACTGCTACGCCTGCAGCCTGGCCGCCAACATCTTCGGCGTCGATGACGGAAATATCCTGCCGGAGGCCGAAGGGATCGTGGGGGCCGCCTGGTTCCTGAACGAGAAGGCCGCCACCGCGGACCACTGTCAGTACTTTTGACCCGCGGCCCGAATGGTCCACGCGCGGTGACACCGCGGCCGCCCCCGGGGGCATCCGGTCGCCTCGGCTCCGGACGCTCCGGTGCGCCGGTCATCCGGCAACCTGTGAGGAGGAGACACAAGCGCCATGAACCGACCGAACGTCAATGAGACGCTGGACACCACGGGGAAGTGCTGCCCCATGCCGATGGTCGAGACCAACCGGGCCATCAAGGCCCTCTTACCCGGACAGGTCCTCGAGATCGTGGCGACCGATCCCGGCACCCGCACCGACATCCCGTCCTGGTGCAGCCGCACCGGCAACCGACTGCTCGGGATGACCGAAGACAGCGGAGTCCTGCGTTACTACGTGCAGCGCGTCTGACGGTTCGCCGAAGGCCCCGGCACGCACTGTTTGGACTCGCCGCGGCGCCGCCGCGGCACCCGCTTAGTCCCGCCCGTCCCCGCCGCGTCCGCCCGGCAGGAACGCGACGAGGATCCCGCCAACGATGGCGTAGGCGAGCAGCGCGATGAAGGTGTTGACCTCGAACACGGCGTGGACGCCGCCGATATAGGCCTCGGGCACCGGAAACATGCCGACGAACGGGGCGCGGAACGGCTGCGACCAGGCGTTGACGAGGGCGACCACCTGGTTGGCGGGGTTTGCATCCAGGAGGCGCAGGACGATGCGGGCCCCGAGCAGCAGCTCGATGACGCCGAACAGCAGCGAGACGATCCCGGCCGGGGAAACCATGCCTCCCATGGCCGGCGGTCTCCGGTCCCCGGCCGCCTTCCCTTCCGCTCGGATCCCTCTCATCCCGCTCCCCCTTGGGGTGCCGGGCACGGCCGTCGGCGCAACGACCGCCCCGGGCGCCTCCGGCCGGTCGTGCCGGCGCACGCCGTCCGCCCTCAGCGGCGCGCGGGCGGGCGACGCTCACGCAGCAGTGCGCGCAGTTGCGTCCGCTGCTCCTTGGTGAGAACGGCGAGCGCCCGGTTCCACGAGTCGACGCGCAGCATGAGCAGATCGTACTGAATGCGGCTCATGGCGTCGAACTCGTGCCGCGCCGCCTTCGGATCGACCGGATCTCCCGACAGGAACAGCGCGTTGAGCTTGCGACCGACCGAGGCGCCGCGCTCCAGGAGCTTCTCCATCCGGCTGCGCACGCCTTGCTGGATGGCCAGCACCCGCGCGTGCTGTTTGGCGTCGAGCCGCAGCATGCTGAACGGGTAGTCGACCGCAGCGGCACCGCGCGGGGCGGCGCGGCCGGCGGGGGCCGGTGCGTTCGGGTAGCCGGGCGGCGGGCCGTAACCCGGATAGGCTTGCGTACCCTGGGGATAACCCTGCGGATAGCCCTGGGCGGGCGGCGGATAGGCCCCGTAGCCGGCCGCCCGACTGCACGTCCGGGACTCAGACCGAAGATGCACCTGCAACGGCCGGATCGATCGTCCGCGCACATACCCGGCACAGATCACCCCAACCGGCGCACGGCGCGGGGTCCGCCCAGGCCGCCGTCTGCGGAACGGCGCCGTGCGTCTTCAACGCCTGGAGCTTGGCGAGCTTGTCCGCCGCATAGAGCACCTCCCCCAAGGGCGAGCGCGCCCGGGTGCGATTGCCGCCCTGTTCGCGTACCGCGACGCCGACGGCCGCCGGAAACTCCCACCCCTGCACGATGCGGACCGAGAGCGCCCGGGCATCGCGCACGAAGCGCTCCCGGAAGGCCCGTGAGCGCGGCGCCTCGCGGCCCGTGAAGTGACGGTCCAGGACCCGCAGGGCGACCGTGAAGCCGATATTCTGCGCGATCCCGCTCAGGTAGGCGGCGAAGCGATCGATCCCCACGCGCCGCGCCAGGCAGTCGCCGAGCCGCGCCGTCCATTCGCCCTGCGTCCACAGGAGGGGGGCGGCGAGCCGGGCGAAGTGCCCCGAATCGAGCAGCAGCAAGGGCCGGAACGCCGCGTTCACCATCACCTGGCGGATGCCGGCCTCGCCGAGTAGCACCAGTGCCTGCTCCAGGCCCGTGACCTCGGCCCGACCGCGGTAGTAGGGGCTGTTGGCAAGCCGCAGGACCTCCCGGACCAGCACCGGGTCCCGGGCGCACACGTCCGCCAACGCGGAGAACGAACCCCCATCGCGGCGCAGGGCCGACCACAGGCGCGGGAGGATTCCGGGGGTGCGCGGGACCAGATCGGCCGGCAGAGTCGGTGTCGAGCACAGTCGTTCGAGCCCGGCCAGTACGCGCGTCTCGAAGCGGTTGGGCGAGATCTCCATGGACGAGGAGACGCCGAGCACGAGGCCCGCAAAACGATCTTCGAGTTCGGCGCCGCCGACACCGGGGGCGCCCGTATCCCCCGTTCGCGCGGCCCGCAGATCCTCGGCCGAAGCGCGGCCGTCCGCCGGACGAGACGGCTGCGACGCAACCGGGTGTGCGCGAATCCGCCTCCACAGCCTGCGCAGCATCCCGTCTCCTTCACCCGTACCCGGGCGCCCCCGCCCGGTTCCCCTACCGGCGAATTCGCGGCGGCCCGGATTCCCAGCGCGAACCCGCGCGCGCCGGCGACCGATCGCATCCCGCGCGAGGGACCGCCGCGCTCCGACCACGATGCAATCTATAGCGCGGGATTCACGGCGGGTGCAGTTTGTTTCACCGATTACCCCGAGGCGGCCGCGAATCCCTGAGCCAGCATAACTCGATATCCACAGGTACGCGGAACCGGCCGGCACATCGCCGTAGCCATCGCCACCCCCCTTCGAGTGGAGATCGAAGGCGTCGCTGCACGCCGCATCGCGGAGATCGAACCGCACAGCGACGCGCGCCTCGCCCGCCGTGCGCGAGCGACCGACCTCGCCGCGGATCAGCCGGCGGCCTGCGGCAGGGGCTCCTTCGCCAGCAGTTCGACGGCCTCGCGGATCCGGTGCCACACACGCGCGTGCTCGGCGGGCCCCATGGGATGGAACCCGTAGAACAGCGCCCGCCCGAGGCGTTCATTCATCGCCGCAAGCAGCGCCCAAGCCGCATCCGGATCCAGATACAACTCCGGGGCCCCGGGGTGCGCCCGCACGCCGATCCCTTCGGCCTCCGCAGCCGCCCAATAGGCCTCCTGCGGCAGCCGGCGATCGAAGGTGCGCCGCGCACGCGCCACGAAAAACGACAGGGGAGTCCAAAGAAACGTCCGGGACAGTCGCCGGCACAACTCAACATGCAGACGGCACCACGCGAGGTCGCGGTGATCGACTTCCATCGCCCACCTCCTTTCGGACCCCGAGGTCCGTGCGGAAGATCGGCCGATCAGCTCCTCATCGAAAAGTATAGTCCGCCGCAAGCGGCGAACCGGGATCCGTCGTCGCGCTACGCCCGGCAAACGGTCAGTCGCGTTTCGGGCGCAACACCCGCCGCCGGCGCGTTTGCCCCTCCCGCGTCTGCGCCGCGGCGGTGCGCTGCGGCCGCGGGCGCAGCGCACGCGCGACCGTGATCACCGAGAACTCCCGCTCCACCACCGCCGTCACGGACAGCAGCTCCGTGAGCGACAGCGGCCGCAGCCCGGCATAGCGGATCAGCAGGTATTCCCAGCAGTCGCGGACCTCCCACACGCGCTCGTCATCCAGGATGGACTCGACCCGCCCATCCACATCTTCACGCGGACCGTTCGTCTTCGAAGCCACCGCTCCTCCCCGACGCCGCCCGCTCCTGCAGCGCCCGTCCATGTGTCACCCAGACCGCATCATCCGTAGATGCAAGCGCGGCGCAACGGGGTAGGTCTCCGTGCTCGCGGCAGCCCCCGCGACCGATAGCACTTTGTTCTCCGCCGGCGGCAGGCGAAGATGCCCGACTCGCAGTTTCGATGCGATCCCCAGTCCAGGCACGATAGCAATGTTGCCGCCGCGGGGATATCACCTCGGTCACATGAGGGTCCCGCACCGGGTTGCATGCGATCGCGTCGTCCAACGCGGGGGCGTATCGCGCGTCATCGCGCCGTCTCTCCGACCGCGTCCTGTGCATGTCGGCCCTTGCGCAACGGACGGCGACAGATGTTGCGCGAATGCAACGGGATCGAAACGGTTTGATCCCGGCGCCGATCCCCCGCCGCGTAATCGTCGGCCGGGGCCGGTCCGGTAGCCGCCGCCACCCGCGGAGACCGAAGTTCACCCCCAAGGGGAGGATCGGACACGCCACCCGACAGTCGCGGGCTCGGGGATCCTGCAATGCCCGCCGCTCGCAACCGGAATGGGAGGGAGAGGGTCGCACTGCGGGAGGGGGTCGTGCGGGAGGGGGTCGGAGTCACCGCCCCCATACATCGGCCGGACCTTGCCGCGAAGCCCTGCGGGCGGTGACTCCGACCCCGTCGGGCGACCCCGTCAAGGTGGAGCGAATGCCTGCGGGCGGTGACTCCGACCCCGTCGGATCCGAATCCCGCCGAAGGTAACTGGCTGGGCTGGTGTTGGTCGGGGCGAGAGGGTGAGGCGGACCCAGCGGGATGTCCGGTGGACATCCCGCCCGCCGAACGCCCGCCGGCCATGCCGGCGGGCCGGGAATCCGAGCGCCCCAACGCAGGGCGCAGTGAACCGCGTCGCCCGAATCCTGCCGAAGGTAACTGGCTGGGCTGGTGTTGGTCGGGGCGAGAGGATTTGAACCTCCGACCACCTGAACCCCATTCAGGTGCGCTACCAGGCTGCGCTACGCCCCGAGAGTGACGCAAATCAGGCGGCCATCATACCCCATGCCGCCGGGAGATGGGAACGCGGCGAAACGCAGCACTCAGCGCTTGAGGTCCTGCAGGAGTTCTTCCAGTTCCATCCGGATCTGGCGAATGATCTGGTGGCTCTGCTGCACGTCCTCGCGCGCCTGCTGGCCGGAGAGCTGCTGACGCGCGCCGCTGATGGTGAAGCCCTGCTCGTAGAGCAGGTGCCGGATCTGGCGGATGGTCAGCACGTCCTGGTGCTGGTAGTAACGGCGGTTGCCGCGCCGCTTCACCGGTTTGAGCTGGGGGAACTCCTGTTCCCAGTAGCGCAACACGTGCGGCTTGACGCCGCACAGCTCGCTCACCTCGCCGATGGTGAAGTAGCGTTTCGCCGGGATCGGCGGCAGCTCGTTATTGTTGCTGGGTTCCAGCATAGGCTTCCACCCTGGCCTTGAGTTTCTGTCCGGGGCGGAAGGTGACCACGCGCCGCGCCGTGATCGGGATTTCCTCCCCGGTCTTGGGGTTGCGGCCGGGTCGTTCGTTCTTGTCGCGCAGGCTGAAGTTGCCGAAGCCCGAGAGCTTCACCGCCTGCCCCCCTTCGAGCGCGGCGCGGACCTCCTCGAAGAACATCTCCACCAACTCCTTGGCCTCGCGCTTGTTCAGCCCGAGTTCCTCGAAGAGCCGTTCCGCCATTTCCGCCTTGGTCAGTGCCATCGCCTATCCCCTTAACGTAGCACCCAATTCTTTTTCGAGCCCCGCTACCACCCCCGCGAGGATGGCATCCATGTCCTGATCCGTAAGCGTGCGCGAGGAATCTTGGAAAATCAACCTAAAAGCCAGACTTCTTCGTCCGGAGTCTACGCCCTTCCCGCGGTAGACGTCAAACAGGCGCACCTCCCGCAGGGCCTCGGACGCGTGGCGGGTGATGCAGGCCTGCACCGTCGCCGCGCTCACCGCCTCGTCCACGACCACCGCCAGGTCCCGTAGGTTGGCCGGGAAGCGGAACAACTCCTGGAATCGCGGCACGCGCGCATCCTGCAGCGGGTCGAGATCCAGCTCAAAAAGGATCACCGGATCCGGTAGTTCCAGCGCTTTTTGCAATTCCGGATGAAGTGTCCCCACCCACCCGACCGCGCCGCCGGTGCGCTCGATCCGTGCCGACTGCCCCGGATGCAATGCCGGGTGAGCGGCCGAGCCAAAGATAAACCCCTCCCCCTGCCCGGTCAAACCCGCGAGCGCCTCGAGGTCCGATTTCACATCGTAGAAATCAACGGCTTGGGAAGCCGCACCCCATTGTTCGGGCATCGCGGTCCCGGCCGCCACGCCAGACAATGTTTCAATCTGTTTAATTTCATTGTTTTGTGAACGAAATCTAAGGCCGATCTCGAAGATACGAATGCGCTCCTGCCTGCGGTTGCGGTTATGGATCAGGACCTTGATCAGACCCGGCCACAGGCTGGTGCGCAACACCCCGAGTTCGGCGGACAGCGGGTTCGCGAGCGCCGCCGGGCGCGTGTCGGGGTCGAAACGGGCCTGGAAGTCCGCGTCCACGAAGCTGTAAGTGATGACTTCCTGATAGCCGCGGTCGACGAGCGCCGCGCGGATGCGCTCGACGGACACCCGCCCTTCGGGCTGCGGGATCATCGCGAAAGTCCCGGCGGGCCGGGTGCCGGGGATGCGGTCGTAGCCGTGGATCCGCGCCAGCTCCTCGATGAGATCCACCTCGGTGGAGACGTCGAAACGGTGCGTGGGCACGCGCACCCGCCAGGCCCCGTCCTCGCCCCCCTCCACCGTCATGCCGAGCCGCCCGAGCACCTCCGCGACCTCCCCCGCCTGTGGCGCCACCCCGAGGACGCGCTCGATGCGCGCCGCGCGCAGGGTCACGGTCCGCGGCTGCGGGAGGCACTCGGCTGTCGCGACCTCGGTGATCGGACCCGGTCGGCCTCCGGCGATCTCCAGCAGCAGGGCGGTCGCGCGTTCGATCGCCGGGCGCTGTAACGCGGGATCGACCCCGCGCTCGAAGCGGTGCGAGGATTCGGTATGCAGGCCGTAGCGGCGCGCGCGCCCGGCGACGGCCGCCGGCGCGAAGAAGGCGCATTCGAGAAAGACGTCGCGCGTCTGTGCACCGACACCCGAACCGGCACCGCCCATGATCCCGGCGAGCGCCAGTACCTCGCGCTCGTCGGCGATGACCAGGGTATCGGGATCCAGACCGACCTCGCGCCCGTCGAGCAGCGTCAGGCGCTCGTCCGCCCGCGCCCGGCGTACGCGGATGCCGCCGTGCAAACGCGCGAGATCGAAGGCATGCATCGGCTGGCCGTACTCGAGCAGCAGATAGTTGGTGACGTCGATCAGCGGCCCGAGGCTGCGCAGACCGCTGCGGCGCAACCGCTCCTGCATCCACAGGGGCGTGACCGCGCCCGCATCGATCCCGCGGATCACCCGCCCGAGATAGCGCGGGCAGTCCGCCGGGGCCTCCACGCTCACCGCCACGCGGGTCTCGTCCGCGGGCGCGACCGGATCGGCCGCCGGCGCGCGCACCGGGCAGCGATTGAGCGCCCCCACCTCGCGCGCGATACCGGCCAGTCCCAGGCAGTCGCCGCGGTTTGGAGTCAGGTCGACGTCGATGATGTGGTCATCCAGGTCGAGATAACTGCGCAGGTCCGTGCCGGTCGGGACGTCCGGCGGCAGCTCCATCAGTCCGGCGCTCTCCTCGCTCAGCCCGAGTTCGCGCGCCGAGCACAGCATCCCGCGCGACTCCACGCCCCGCAGCCGCGTGCGGCGGATGCGTACGTCGCCCGGCAGCCGCGCGCCCTCGACGGCGAACGGCGCGCGCAGACCGAGGCGCGCGTTGGGGGCGCCGCACACCACCTGCACCGGCTCGCCCGACCCGGTCGCGACGCGGCACACCTTCAAGCGGTCGGCGTCCGGATGGGGTTCGATCGCGACGACCTCACCGACCACCACCCCGGTGAACTCCGGCGCCGCGGGCACCACCGAGTCGACTTCCAACCCGGCCATGGTGAGCTGATCGGCCAGCTCCCGCGTGGAAACCGGCGGATCCACCCATTCCCTCAGCCATGTCTCACTGAAACGCATATCCGCCCTTGTGATCGGTCCGCAACATCGGCATCAGCGGCGGGCCAAGGCCCGCCCTACCCCGCATCCTTGCCCACCGCCGATCCCCGGCCGTAGGGCGGGGTTCGCCCCGTCGACACCTTGGACCGCACCCGCAAACCTCGAAGACGCCGCACGCGCCCGCTCCCTGCGGTTCATCCCGCGTCGCCGGCGGGCCAAGGCGCGCCCTACCCCGCATCCATGCACCGCCGCCGATCCCCGGCCGTAGGGCGGGGCTTGCCCCGCCGACACCCTCGACCGCACCCGCACCCCGGCGAGATGCCGCGCACGCGCCCGCCCCTGCCGTTCATCCCGCGTCGCCGGCGGGCCAAGGCCCGCCCTACCCCGGGTCCACCACCGCCGATCCCCGGCACCCGTAGGGCCGGGCTTGCCCGGCCGGCGCCGCACGCGGTCCCCGCGGCGTCAATTGAACTGGCGCAGGAACCGAAGATCGTTCTCGAAGAACAGCCGCAAGTCGTTCACGCCGTAGCGCAGCATCGCGAGGCGCTCCACGCCCATGCCGAAGGCGAAACCGGTATAGCGCTCGGGGTCGATCCCGACATGTCCGAAGACCTCCGGGTGGACCATCCCGCAGCCGAGCACCTCGATCCAACCGCTCTGGCCGCACACGCGACAACCGGATCCGCCGCACATCACGCAGGCGATGTCCACCTCCGCGGAGGGCTCTGTGAACGGGAAGTACGACGGGCGGAAGCGCACGGCGAGGTCGCGCTCGAAGAAGCAGGCCAGGAAATCCTGGAGCACGCCCTTGAGATCCGTGAAGCGGACCGACTCGTCCACCAGCAGTCCCTCGACCTGATGGAACATCGGCGTGTGGGTCAGATCGGAATCGCAGCGGTAGACGCGCCCGGGCGCGATGATGCGCAGCGGCGGACCGCGCCGCTCCATCACGCGGATCTGCACCGGCGAGGTGTGGGTTCGCAGCAGCAGCCCGCCTTCGAGATAGAAGGTGTCGTGCATCGCGCGCGCCGGATGCTCCGGCGGGATGTTCAGCGCCTCGAAGTTGTGGTGGTCGTCCTCGACCTCCGGCCCTTCCGCCACCTCGAAGCCGAGGCTTGCGAACAGACGTTCGATGCGCTCGAGCGTGCGCGTGACCGGGTGCAGCCCGCCGGGCCGCTGCCCGCGGCCGGGCAGCGTCACGTCGATCGACTCGGCCGCGAGGCGCGCGTCGAGCGCCGCGCGTTCGAGCGCCGCACGGCGTGCCTCGAGCGCCTTCTCCACCGCCGCCTTGGCGCGGTGGATGGCCTCGCCGGCCCGCGGTCGTTCCGCAGGCGGCAGCGCGCCGAGCCCCTTGAGCCGTTCGGTGAGCAGTCCCTTGCGACCGAGGTAGCGGACACGGAGGCCGTCGAGGGTCCGGAGCCCGTCGGCGCCGGCGATCTCCGACTCGGCCCGCGTCACCAGCGTGTCCAGTGGTGTCTGTTCTTCGCCCATGCCCGTCGCCGCGGCGGCGCCGCGCGCGCCCGTTCCGTGCGGTTCGTCCCGCGTCGCCGGCGGGCCAAGGCCCGCCCCCCCCCGCATCCACCCCCACCGCCGATCCCCGGCACTCGTAGGGCGGGGCTTGCCCGGCCGGCGACTTCGACCGTACACGCAAATCTCGAAGACGCCGCGCGCGCCCGATCCCTGCGGTTCGTCCCGCGTCGCCGGCGGGCCAAGGCCCGCCCTACCCCGCATCCGCCCCCACCGCCGATCCCGGCACCCCGCCGGACCCGTCCTGGCGCTACGCCGGTCCCCGGCGCCCGTAGGGCGGGGCTCGCCCCGCCGCTCCGCTGATCCCCGGCACCCCGTAGGGCCGGGCTTGCCCGGCCGACGCCCTCGACCGTATAGGCAAAACCCGAAGACGCCGCGTGCGCCGACAACGAAACGGGGGAAAGGCAACGCGTCCTTTCCCCCGTCCGGGAAACCGACCCGCGCGGGAGCGGGTCGCGCCAGCACGCTACGCGGCGAGCGCCGCCTTGGCCTGCTCGGCGAGCGCCGCGAAGGCGGCCGCATCGGCCACCGCCAGGTCGGCGAGGATCTTGCGGTCGACCTCGATGCCGGCCTTGTGCAGCCCGTCCATCAGACGGCTGTACGACAATCCGTTTTGACGCGCGGCCGCATTGATGCGCACGATCCACAGGCCGCGGAACTGGCGCTTGCGCTGGCGCCGGTCACGGTAGGCGTACTGCGCCGCCTTGGTGACGGCCTGCTTGGCGGCGCGGTAGACCTTGCGCCGGCCGTTGTAATAGCCCTTCGCCTTGTCCAGCACCTTCTTGTGCCGGGCACGGGCGGTGACCCCTCGTTTGACTCTCGGCATGGTCTGATCCCTTCCCGGTCCGCGGCGTCAGGTGTACGGCAACATGCGCCGCGCCAGCGGCACATCCGACGGATGCAGCGTCGTGGTTGCGCACAGCTTGCGCTTGCGCTTGGCGTTCTTCTTGGTGAGGATGTGGCGGTGGTGCGAGTGGGCGCACTTGTAGCCGCCGGTCGCGGTACGCCGGAACCGCTTCGCGGCACCCCGGTTGGTCTTGAGCTTCGGCATCGTTACTACTCCACCTGAATGTGATCCGTTTCGTCCGGCGTCCACGGCGGCGTACGCCGTGCGCGGGGACCGTTCAATTCCGTTTCGGCGAGACCAGCATCACCATCTGCCGCCCTTCCATGCGCGGGAACTGTTCCACGTCCCCGAACTCCTTGAGATCCGACTCGATCCGCTCGAGCAGCCGTCGGCCCAGTTCCTGATGGGCCATCTCGCGCCCGCGGAAGCGCAGCGTGATCTTGGCCTTGTCGCCGTTGCTCAGGAAGCGCACCAGATTGCGCAGCTTGATCTGGTAGTCGCCCTCGTCCGTTCCGGGACGGAACTTCACCTCTTTGAGGTGCACCTGCTTCTGCTTGCGCCGGGCCTGGTGGGCCTTCTTGCTCTGCTCGAAGCGGAACTTGCCGTAGTCCATCACCCGGCACACCGGGGGATCGGCCTGCGGTGCGATCTCCACGAGGTCCAGTTCCGCCTCGGTCGCGAGCCGCAACGCCTCTTCGCGCGTGATGACGCCTATCTGTTCACCGTCCGCGCCGACGACGCGGAGTTGCGGGGCCGTAATCCCTTCGTTGATGCGGTGTTCTCGATCGGCAGCGATGCTTCAGTCCTCCAAAACAGTGACGCCGCGGCCCGCGACCTCCGCGACAAGGCGCCCTGCGAACGCCGCCACCGGCATCGCACCCAGGTCCTCGCCGCTGCGCGTGCGCACGGCAACCGTACCGGTTTCCTGCTCCCGGTCCCCTACGATCAGCAAATACGGAATTCGCTGCAAGGTATGCTCGCGGATTTTAAAGCCGATCTTCTCGTTTCTCAAGTCCGAAATTACCCGGAGACCCTGATTTGACAGGCTTTGCTCCACCTCGCGGGCATACGGGGCGTGGCGGTCCGTGATGCTCAGGACCGCGGCCTGCACCGGGGCGAGCCAAGCGGGCAGCGAGCCCGCGTAGTGCTCGAGCAGGATGCCGACGAAGCGCTCCATGGAACCGAGGATGGCCCGGTGGAGCATCACCGGGACCTGCCGGGAGCCGTCCTCGGCGATGTAGTGGGCCCCCAGGCGCTCGGGCATGGAGAAATCGAGCTGGATGGTCCCGAGCTGCCAGACCCGGGCCAGACAGTCGCGCAGGGAGAACTCGATCTTGGGCCCGTAGAAGGCCCCCTCCCCCGGCTGCAGCTCCCAGTCCAGCCCCGCCGCGTCCAACGCCTGCTCCAGCGCCTGCTCGGCCCGATCCCACAGCGCGTCCTCGCCGACGCGCTGCTCGGGCCGCGTCGACAGCCGCACCAGGACCTCGTCGAAGCCGAAATCCCGGTAGACCTCGAAGAGCAGGTCGATGAAGGCCGAGACCTCCCCCTGGATCTGCTCCTCCGTACAGAAGATGTGGGCGTCGTCCTGCACGAAGTTGCGCAGGCGCATCAGGCCGTGCAGGGTTCCGGACGGCTCGTTGCGGTGGCAGGATCCAAATTCTGCAAGCCTTATAGGAAGTTCTCTGTAACTCTTAAGACCCTGGTTGAAGATCTGCACATGCGCCGGGCAGTTCATCGGCTTGATCGCGTAGTCGCGGTTCTCCGAGTGCGTGGTGAACATGTTCTCGGCGAACTTCTCCCAGTGCCCGGACTTCTCCCAGAGGGAGCGGTCCAACACCGCCGGGGTGTGGACCTCGCGGTAGCCGCGCGCGCGCAGCTTGTCGCGGATGTACTGCTCGATGATCAGATAGATCTGCCAGCCGCGGTCGTGCCAGAAGACCATCCCCGGCGCCTCCTCCTGGAGGTGGAAGAGGTCGAGCTGGCGCGCGATGCGCCGGTGGTCGCGCTTGGCGGCCTCCTCGATGCGGTGGAGATAGGCCTGCAGCGATTTGCGGTCCGGCCAGGCGGTACCGTAGATGCGCTGCAACATCTCGTTGCGTGGATCCCCGCGCCAGTAGGCCCCGGCGAGCTTGGTCAGCTTGAAGGCCTTGAGCCGGCCGGTGCTCGGCACGTGGGGGCCGCGGCACAGGTCCACGAAATCCCCCTGCCGGTAGAGCGAGATCTCCTCCCCTGCGGGGATGTCCTCGATGATGCGCGCCTTGTACTCCTCGCCGAGCCCGCGGAAGTAGCGCACCGCCTCGTCACGCGGCAACACCGAGCGGCGGATCGGCACATCCGCCGCCGCCAGCTCACCCATTCGCTTCTCGATCGCCGCCAGGTCCTCGGGCGTGAAGGGCCGCTCGTAGGCGAAGTCGTAGTAGAAGCCGTCCTCGATCACCGGGCCGATGGTCACCTGCGCGTCCGGGAACAGCTCCTTGACCGCCTGGGCGAGGAGGTGGGCCGTGGAGTGACGGATGACCTCGAGCCCCTCGGGGTCACGGTCGGTCACGATCGCGACCCGCGCGTCGTGGTCGATGAGGTGGGAGGTATCGACCAGCCGCCCGTCGACCCGGCCGGCCAGCGCCGCGCGCGCCAGACCGGGCCCGATGGACTCGGCCACCGCCGCCACCGTCACCGGCTGCTCGAAACGGCGCTCGCTGCCGTCCGGAAGTGTGATTACCGGCATGTCCCGATCCCGCGGCCCGGACCCGCCCCGACCGGGAACGACCCCAGAACCAAACCAGGGCGGACCTCACCGGCCCCTGGCCGGCGCGGAGCGCCCTGGGACGACGACCCCCACACCCGTGGCGGCCGAGATTCAGTCATGGCAATGGTAGGCGCGAGTGGGATCGAACCACCGACCACCACCATGTCAAGGTGGTGCTCTACCACTGAGCTACGCGCCTGACGTAACGGCGAAACGATACAGGAGCGCGCAACCGCGATGCAAGCCGCGCCGTGCGGCGCCGGACGCCTAACGATCGGCGGGCGTAGGGCGGGGCTCGCCCCGCCGACGATGCGCGACCCCTACGACATCGGTCCGATCGATGACGTCGGCCGGGCAAGCCCGGCCCTACCTCACACGCCGCTCCCGGCACCGGTAGGGCGGGCCTTGGCCCGCCGACGAGGCCCGATACGTACGGCATCGGGACGGTCAAAACGGCCTCGGCCGGGCAAGCCCGGCCCTACCTCACACGCCGCTCCCGGCACCGGTAGGGCGGGCCTTGGCCCGCCGACGAGGCCCGATACATACGGCATCGGGACGGTCAAAAAGGGCCTCGGCCGGGCTTGCCCGGCCCTACCCCCACACGGACCCCGTTCACACGACGACCGGGCATCACCCTTCGGCCGGGGCCTGTTCGGGCAGGCCGAGTCCGTAGCGCTCGATGCGGCGGATCTCGTCGCGCAGGCGGGCAGCCTCCTCGAACTCCAGGTCGCGGGCGTGGCGGTGCATGCGCTCCTCGAGTTCGCGGATGCGCCGCGCGAGCTGTTCCGGGCGCGCCCCGCCCCACTGCGCGGCCTCCTCGGCGATGTGTTCCAGCGCCTCGACCGGCGGCGGTCGGTCGTCGGCGACATCGAGAATCTGGCGGATGCGCTTCTCGACGGTGCGCGGCGTGATGCCGTGGGCCTCGTTGTAGGCGATCTGCCTGCGCCGGCGCCGCTCGGTCTCGCCGATGGCCCGTTCCATGGAGCCGGTGACGCGGTCGGCGTAGAGGATCGCCTTGCCGTGCACATTGCGCGCGGCGCGTCCGATGGTCTGGATCAGCGAGCCCTCCGAGCGCAGGAAACCCTCCTTGTCGGCGTCGAGGATGGCCACCAGCGAGACCTCGGGCATGTCCAGGCCCTCGCGCAGCAGGTTGATGCCCACGAGCACGTCGAAGCGGCCCAGGCGCAGGTCGCGGATGATCTCCACGCGCTCGACGGTGTCGATGTCCGAGTGCAGGTAGCGCACGCGCACGCCGTGCTCGTGCAGGTAGTCGGTGAGGTCCTCGGCCATGCGCTTGGTCAGCGTCGTCACCAGCACCCGCTCCTGCGCCGCCACGCGGGCGCGGATCTCGGAGAGCAGGTCGTCGACCTGGGTCCCCGCCGGGCGCACCTCGACCTCCGGATCGACCAGGCCCGTGGGCCGCACGACCTGCTCCACCACCCGGTCGGCGTGGGCGTGTTCGTAGGGCCCGGGCGTGGCCGAGACGAAGATCGTCTGCGGTGCGAGCCGCTCGAACTCGTCGAAGCGCAGCGGGCGGTTGTCGAGCGCCGAGGGTAACCGGAATCCGTATTCGACCAGGTTCTCCTTGCGCGAGCGGTCGCCGCGGTACATGCCGCCGAGCTGCGGGATGGTGATGTGGCTCTCGTCGATCACCAGCAGGGCATTGCCCGGCAGGTACTCGAACAGCGTCGGCGGCGGCTCGCCCGCGGCGCGCCCGGTGAGGTGACGCGAGTAGTTCTCGATGCCCGAGCAGTAGCCGAGTTCGAGCATCATCTCGATGTCGAAGCGCGTGCGCTCCTCCAGCCGCTGCGCCTCGAGCAGCTTGTTCGCCGCACGCAACTGCTCCAGGCGCTCGCGCAGTTCCGCCTTGATCGCCTCGACGGCACCGAGCACGGTGTCGCGCGGGGTGACGTAGTGGGTCTTCGGATAGACCGTATAGCGCGGCACGCGCCGCGTCACCGTCCCGGTGAGCGGGTCGAACAGCGAGATCGACTCGATCTCCTCGTCGAACAGCTCGACGCGCACGGCCTCGCGCTCGGACTCCGCGGGGAAGATGTCGAGCACCTCGCCGCGCACGCGGAAGGTGCCGCGGCGCAACTCCGCGTCGTTGCGCGTGTACTGCAGCTCGGCCAGCCGGCGCAGCACCGCGCGCTGATCGACGAGATCGCCGCGGTTGAGGTGCAGCACCATACTCAGGTAGGAGCGCGGATCGCCCAGGCCGTAGATCGAGGAGACGGTCGCGACGATGACAGTGTCCTCGCGCTCGAGCAGCGCCTTGGTCGCCGACAGGCGCATCTGCTCGATGTGCTCGTTGATGGAGGCATCCTTCTCGATATAGGTGTCGGAAGACGGCACGTAGGCCTCGGGCTGATAGTAGTCGTAATAGGAGACGAAGTACTCGACCGCGTTGCGCGGAAAGAACTCGCGCATCTCCGAGTAGAGCTGCGCGGCCAGGGTCTTGTTCGGCGCCAGGATCAGCGTCGGGCGCTGCACCGCCTGGATCGCGTTGGCGATGGTGAAGGTCTTGCCGGAGCCCGTGACGCCGAGCAGCGTCTGGTACATGAGGCCCGACTCGAGCCCGTCGACCAGGCGCGCGATCGCCTCGGGCTGATCCCCGGCCGGGCGCATCGCGGTGTCGATCTGGAAGGCACGGGACATGGGCGGCTCGGCCGGGCTGCGCCCGCCCGGTGGGACGGGGGATTCTGGGGACGGATCGGATTCAGTATTATACCGGTATGCCCCGGGCCGCGGTCGCGGTCGGGCGCCGCCCGGGGCCCCGCGCGGCGCGAAGCACGACACTGGACGAGGATCGATGAGCGCCAGCCTCTCCGAGCGGGTTCAGCGGATCAAGCCCTCCCCCACCCTCAGCGTCACCGCCCGGGCCGCGGCCCTGCGCGCGGCCGGGCGCCGCATCATCGGCCTCGCCGCCGGCGAGCCCGACTTCGACACCCCCGAGCCGATCAAGGAGGCCGCGATCCGCGCGATCCGCGACGGCTTCACCAAGTACACGCCGGTGGACGGGATGCCGAGCCTGAAGGAGGCGGTGGCGGCGAAGTTCGCGCGCGAGAACGATCTGCACTTCGAAACCGATCAGATCCTCGTCTCCTGCGGGGGCAAGCAGAGCTTCTACAACCTCGCCCAGGCGCTGCTCAACCCCGGCGACGAGGTCGTGATCCCCGCGCCCTACTGGGTGTCCTACCCCGACATGGTCCTGCTGGCGGACGGCGTGCCGGTGGTCGTGCCCGCCGCCATGGACCAGGGCTTCAAGATCACCCCCGAGCAGCTCGCCGCGGCGATCACGCCGCGCACGCGCCTGGTGGTCATCAACAGCCCGTCCAATCCCACCGGCGTGGCCTACACCCGGGCCGAGCTGGCGGCGCTGGGCGAGGTGCTCCTGCGCCACCCCGACGTCCTGGTCGCCACGGACGACATGTACGAACACATCCTCTGGGCGGACGAGCCGTTCAGCAACATCGTCAACGCCTGCCCGGAGCTGACCCCGCGCGCGGTGGTGCTCAACGGCGTCTCCAAGGCCTACGCCATGACCGGCTGGCGCATCGGCTACGCCGGCGGCCCGGCCGATCTGATCCGCGCGATGAAGAACATCCAGTCACAGAGCACCTCGAATCCGACTTCGATCTCCCAGGTCGCGGCCCAGGCCGCGCTCGAGGGCGATCCCGCGTGCATCCTCGAGATGCGCAAGGCCTTCAAGCAGCGGCACGACTTCGTGGTGGAGGCGCTCAACGCCCTGCCGGGGGTGGACTGCCTGCCGTGCCAGGGGACCTTCTACTGCTTCCCCAACTTCGAAGAGGTGATCGACCGGCTCGACGGCGTCGACGACGACGTACAGCTCGCCGAATACCTGTTGGACGAGGCCGACGTGGCGCTGGTTCCGGGCTCGGCGTTCGGCGCGCCGGGGCATCTGCGCCTGTCCTACGCCACCAGTATGGACAAGCTGCGCGAGGCGCTGGTGCGCATCCGCGAGGTGCTGCAGCGCGCCGGGCCCCGGCCCGCCGAGGGCACCTGAGCCGAATGACGGCGGACCGGTCGATGGCGTCGGCCGGGCAAGCCCGGCCCTACACCGGTCCGGGCGTGGGGCGGGCCTTGACCCGCCGACGACGCCGAACCGGCGCACAGCGGTAGCGATCCGGCGGCCTCGGCCGGGCAAGCCCGGCCCTACGGTACCGCTAGCGTCGGTGGGGGCATCCGTAGGGCGGGGCTCGCCCCGCCGACCACGCCGGACCGGCGCACCGCGGCAACGACCCGGCGACAGCGGCCGGGCAAGCCCGGCCCTATGACACCGCCGGCGTCGGTGGGGGCATCCGTAGGGCGGGGCTCGCCCCGCCGACCACGCCGGACCGGCGCACCGCGGCAACGACCCGGCGGCGTCGGCCGGGCAAGCCCGGCCCTACGGTACCGCCGACGTCAGACCGGCGCATGGCGGCAACGATCCGGCGGCCGCTGCCGGGGTTCATCACGTAGGGTGCCGATACCGCACCCGTCGCCTACAGGGAGGTGGGCATGGACGATCCCGCAACTCCCGCGCGTGCGCGCGCGGGCCTGACCCTCATCGAACTGCTCGCGGCGCTGGCGATCGCCATGATCGTCGTGACCATCGGGGTACCGTCGTTCCGATGGCTGACGGTCGAGACGCGCATGGCGACCGCCGTCAACGCCCTGGTGCATGACCTCGCCCTGGCGCGAAGCGCCGCGGTCACCCGATCCCGCACCGTGGTCCTGTGCCCAAGCGCCGACGGCACCCGTTGCCTCGCGGCACCGCACTGGCACCGCGGCTGGATCGTCTTCGTCGACGCCGACCGCGACCGCCGGCGCCGGGCCACCGAGCCGCTGCTGCGAACGCATGGCCCCCTGGCGCACGGCCTGTCCGCGGTCTCCCCGCGCGCGCGCCGCCGCATCGTCTATCGCCCCCTCGGCCACTCCGCGGGGAGCAACGTCACCGTGACCCTCTGCGCGTCGGGGCACCCCAAGGCCACCCGCGCCGTGATCCTTTCCAATACCGGCCGCCCGCGTCTTGCGCGCCGGGGGCCGGGCGGGCGCGCCCTGCGCTGTCCCCCTTGAACCGGCCGACGGGTACCCCCCCGCAGCCCGAACGATGTAGCCCGTATATGGTCTCCTCCCATTTTGCAAGGCCGTGAGCGGGTCGATGGCAGGGACAGGTTGCGTCCGTATATTCGGCCTGTTGGTGAGGACCCGCGAGGGGTTCTCTGGCCACGATGA